>ERZ1032130.445-NODE-445-length-10381-cov-4.281426_pt1 | contig 10381 bp, 8 predicted proteins | sample MGYA00517879_ERZ1032130 | MGnify/ENA primary metagenome ERZ1032130 (study PRJEB33719, sample SAMN04262597) | wastewater metagenome | biome: rural village; feature: animal feces; material: feces | host: Bos taurus | place: El Salvador | collected 2012-01-31 ...
TCTTATGGCAGAATTGTTTGAATTACTCGAAAAGGAGGCAGAAGAAAAAGATGATTAGGATTCTAAAGTTTGCCAAAAAACGGTGGTATATAATGGTGCTCATCATAACCTTGTTGCTTGGCCAGGCATATTGTGAATTGACATTGCCACAGCATACATCCAATATTGTAGATGTGGGAATTCAGTATAAAGGAATTGAAAGGACTATACCAGAAGCGGTTCGTCCAGAAATTTTTCAGGGATTGCTTGGAATGATTTCCGATTGGGATGAAAAAGAGCTGGTACAGGATGCGTATGATTTGATTGAAAAAGGGTCTGATAAGGACCTGGAAGAACTATATCCGGCATTGGAAAAAAGCAATCTCTATGTGCTGGATTATGACAGCTTAGGAGAAGAGAAAGCAGATAAGCTGACAGAAGTGGTAACCGATGCAGAACTTAAGCTGATGGAGATGATGGCATCTACATCGGAGATGCAAAAGAAACTGGAGAAGAATGCTTCCATGAGCAAGGAAAATATGGACCAGCTCAAGGATGTGATGGGAGATTCTCTGGCGGTGGTATTTATTCAGGAAGAATATAAGGCCATCGGTGTGGATATGGATCAATATCAGATGAATTATCTGAAGAAGTCAGGCCTGAAGATGATGGCGTTGGCTATGGGAAATATGATTATGGCCATTTTGGTGACATTCTTTGCATCCAGATTAGCGGCAGTGACCAGCAAGGAGCTTAGAAATAAGGTATTTAGAAAGGTGGTAGCCTTTTCCAACGAGGAAATGAATCATTTCTCTACGGCATCGCTGATTACCAGATGTACCAATGACATACAGCAGGTTCAGATGGTGATGGTACTGCTGTTTCGAATGGTGTTGTATGCACCGATCATGGGAATTGGTGGCATTGTAAAGGTACTTCATACAGATACGTCCATGGTATGGATCATTGCATTGGCTGTCATTGTGCTGTTGGGGGTTGTGATGATTCTTATGAGTGCTGCCATGCCAAAATTTAAGAAAATGCAGGTTCTTGTGGATCGTTTGAACCTGGTTACCAGGGAGATTCTGACAGGAATTCCGGTAGTCCGGGCATTTAGCCGGGAAAAATATGAAGAACAACGCTTTGAAGGTGCCAGTTATGATCTGATGAAGACTCAGTTGTTTACCAATCGTGTGATGACATTTATGATGCCGACGATGATGTTTATTATGAATGGAGTTTCTGTTCTGATCATATGGGTTGGAGCGCATGGTATTGATGCAGGAAATATTCAGGTTGGAGATATGATGGCATTTATTACTTATACAATGCAGATCATTATGGCATTTTTAATGATGACTATGATTTCTGTTATGCTTCCTCGAGCAGCAGTGGCAGCAGAGCGTATTGATGAAGTGTTGGAATCGGATACATTGATTACGGATGCCAAAGAACCAAAGGATGTAAACGGAGCTGGCGAAGTGGAATTTCACAATGTAGGCTTTGCGTATCCAGGTGCCAAGGAAGAGGTGCTTCAGAATATCAGTTTTACTGCAAAGGCCGGACAGACCACAGCATTGATTGGAAGTACTGGAAGCGGAAAATCCACATTGGTACAGCTGATTCCAAGATTATTTGATGTTACAGAGGGTAAGATTACCATTGACGGCGAAGATATACGGAATATCAAGCTTTCTTCTTTACGTGAGAATATTGGATATGTTCCGCAAAAGGGATTGTTGTTCTCAGGAACGATTGAGTCCAATTTAAGATTTGGTACAGAGGAAGCTTCTGTAGAAACCATTAAGAAAGCAGCCAAGATTGCTCAGGCAGAAGAATTTATTGATTCCAAGCCACTGGGCTATCAGACACCGATCTCTCAGGGTGGCTCTAATGTATCTGGCGGTCAGAAACAGAGACTTGCCATTGCGAGAGCCATTGCCAAGGAACCAAAGATCTATATATTTGATGACAGCTTTTCTGCGTTGGATTATAAGACAGATGTGACGTTACGAAAAGCATTGCAAAAGGAAGTAGGAGATGCAGTTGTAATGATCGTAGCACAGCGAATCAGTACCATTTTGCATGCAGATAAGATTATTGTACTGGATGAGGGAAGAATTGTGGGTGAAGGCACTCACGAAGAGCTTTTAAAAACCAATCCAGTTTACCAGGAAATTGCCAAGAGCCAGTTAAGCAAGCAGGAATTAGAAGGGGAGGTGTAAAGCATGGCAAGAAGAGGACATGGAGGTCCGGGAAGACCAGCCGAGAAGGCAAAGGATTTTAAAGGGACTTTAAAGAAATTGGTCCATTACCTTGGACAGTATCATTTGGCCATTATTTGTGTCATGATTTTTACAATCGGAAGTACGGTTTTTAATATCGTCGGACCGAAGATTCTTGGAAAAGCAACAACAGAGGTTTTCAATGGTCTGGTCAGTAAGGTACAAGGTGGTGCTGGAATTGATTTTGAAAAGATTGGGCGAATCCTTCTGTTGTTGATCAGCTTATATTTGATCAGTGCAATATTTAGTTGTATTCAGGGATTCATTATGACGGGAATTTCCCAGAAGGTGGCATTTAATCTGAGAAAGGAATTATCAGAGAAGATCAACCGTCTTCCTATGAATTATTATGATAAGAGAACCTATGGAGAGGTTTTGTCAAGGGTGACCAACGATGTGGATACATTGGGAATGGGCCTCAATCAGACGTTGCATCAGCTGATTACATCTGTTGCAACGGTGATCGGTATTTTTATTATGATGCTAAGTATCAGCCCGATCATGACATTGATTGCAGTGGTTACTCTTCCGGTTTCAGGAATTTTGATTGGAATCGTAGTAAAGCATTCACAAAAATACTTTATATCACAGCAGGCATACTTAGGGCATGTCAATGGACAGGTGGAAGAAGTCTTTGGCGGGCATAATGTCATTAAGCTTTTTAATAAAGAAGAAACCGTATTAAAGCAATTTGAAGAAATCAATGAGATTTTGTATCAATCTGCATGGAAATCTCAGTTCTTATCTGGGTTAATGCAGCCGGTTATGGGATTTATCGGTAACCTTGGATATGTGGCGGTAGCCGTCTTAGGTGGATACTTAAGTATAAAAGGAAGTATTGAAGTGGGGGATATCCAGTCCTTTATTCAGTATGTAAAACAGTTTACTCAGCCAATTTCTCAGATGGCACAGGTGTCCAATATGCTTCAGTCAACCATAGCAGCATCTGAGAGGGTATTTGAATTTCTGGATGAAAATGAAGAAGATCAGAAGTCCTTTCTTCATGCCACAATGGAGGATCCTAAAACGGGTGAGGTCCGTAATGTAACACCAGATGACATTACCGGAGAGGTTGATTTTGAGCATGTAAATTTTGGATATACCAGGGACAAACAGATTATTCATGATTTTAACCTGCATGTAAAACCAGGAGAGAAGATTGCCATTGTTGGTCCGACTGGAGCAGGTAAGACGACGATCGTAAAGCTTCTGATGCGTTTTTATGACGTTGATGACGGTTCCATTCAGATTGATGGCCATGACGTGCAGGGATTTGACCGTTCTGAGCTAAGAGAGGCATTTGGAATGGTATTGCAGGATACCTGGCTATTTAAAGGAAGTATTATGGATAATATCCGTTATGGTAAATTAGAAGCAACGGATGAGGAAGTGATGGAAGCAGCCAAGGCAGCACATGTGCATCATTTCGTACAGACATTACCGGATGGCTATGATATGGAATTAAATGAAGAGGCTACGAACATTTCCCAGGGACAGAAGCAGCTGCTGACCATTGCCAGAGCAATTCTTGCGGATAACCGCATTCTCATTCTGGATGAAGCAACCAGCTCTGTGGATACGAGAACAGAAGTGTTGATTCAGGAAGCAATGGATAATCTGATGGAGGGACGAACCAGCTTTATTATTGCACATCGCCTTTCTACGATTAAGAATGCAGATTTGATTCTCGTATTAAAGGATGGAGATGTGATTGAACAAGGAAATCATGAAGAGCTGATGGCGCAGGGTGGATTTTATTGTGATTTATACAATTCTCAGTTTGAAGAGACTGCATAGGTATGATATAATGTCCGTAGTATGTGGGTATTTCGCTTAGAGACAATTGTTTTTAAGAAGAAGGAGAGAACAAAATGGACAACTTATTAAAATTACAGAATGGAAGTGACATCCGCGGAATCACAGTAGAAGGCGTAGAAGGAGAAAATGTCAACTTAACTGGCGAGATTGCCAACAGAATTGGACAGGGATTTGTAATATGGCTTTCTAAGAAGACAGGGAAAGCAGCAACAGATTTAAGAATTGGAGTAGGGAATGATTCCCGTATTACTGCAGACGCTATGAAGAACGGAGTCATGAAGGGAATGGCTTCTATGGGTGCAGTTGTATATAATTGTGGATTGGTATCAACGCCATCCATGTTTATGACAATTGTATTTCCAGAGACAGCATTTGATGGCTCCATCATGATCACAGCAAGCCATTTACCATTTAACCGAAATGGATTAAAGTTCTTTGATAAGGATGGTGGGCTGGAAAATACAGACATCAAAGAGATTCTGATGGTTGCTCAGGATTGTGCAGTAGCAGAATGTGAGAAAGAAGCAGAAAGCTTTGATTCTCTTTCCTTATACACAGCCAGTCTTCGTGAGAAGATCAAAGCTGGAGTGAATGCAGAAGATTTCGATCATCCATTGGCAGGACTTCATGTAGTCGTAGATGCTGGTAATGGTGCTGGTGGATTTTTTGCAAAACACGTACTGGAAGAATTAGGTGCAGATATCTCTGGAAGCCAGTTCTTAGATCCAGATGGGATGTTCCCAAATCACATTCCAAACCCTGAGAATGCACAGGCGATGGAAGCGATTAAGAATGCGGTATTGGATAACAAAGCGGACCTTGGCATCATCTTTGATACGGATGTGGACAGAATGTCTGCAGTATTATCCGATGGATCAGAGATCAACCGTGATAGTATCATAGCTATGATGGCAGCGATTATCGCAAAGGATTATCCAGGTGGAACCATTGTTACAGATTCTGTAACCTCTGATCGTCTGACACGCTTCTTAGAGGGTGAATTGGGCATGAAGCAGCACCGTTTCAAACGGGGATATAAGAATGTTATCAATGAATCCAAACGTCTGAATGAGGAAGGAATTGTATCTCCACTTGCGATTGAGACATCTGGACATGGTGCTTTAAGCGAGAACTATTTCTTAGACGATGGAGCTTACATGGCTGTTAAGTTATTGATCGCAGCAGCTCTTGCGAAGAAAGAAGGAGAACAGTTACAGTCCTTTGTAGCTAAGTTAGAACCAGAGTTTGAATCTAGAGAATATCGTATGAATCTGTCTGCAGAACATTTCAAGGATTATGGACAGGAGGTATTGAAGGCATTTGAAGAAAGAGCAAAGGAACAGGGAATTACCGTTGCTCCAAATTCCTATGAAGGTGTACGTCTGGCATTTGCTTCTGAAGAAGTAAAAGGATGGGCACTTCTTAGATTGTCCCTTCATGATCCATTGATGCCTTTGAACTTAGAAGGGGAAAGAGAAGGCGACTGTGATAAGATGGTAGAGATCGTACGAGGATTATTGACTGGATTCGATCAGTTAGCGGTGATTTAACCAATATGAGAAAAAAAGCAGAAATGAAGAATTTTCTTCATTTCTGCTTTTTTCATGCAAAAAGTAAAAGTGCCAAGTGAGGGAGTCACTTGGCACTTTTGAGGGGAGTATAAATAATTAATAAGGGGTTATATAGTTTGTAGAGTCACATAACATGACTATCTACATCCTTATTGTATAGTTTATGAGCATGAAATGCAAGTATTTTAATAAAAAAAGTTCAAAAAAATTAAATTTTGTGTTTTTATGGGGATATTTGCTTTGAAAAAAATTATTTACTGAATAAAAACGAAGCAGAGGGAGCAAAATATTCTTGTAATCAAATGAAAGGAGATTATGACAATGGCTAAAAATTATACAAATTCAACCAACGCAAATAATCAGACTGGCAATAGTCAATCATCAAACAAAAACAAAACAGGAAATAAGGCAGGCAACAAGGCGAGCAATAAAATGAATAACAGCCAGAATGCTTCTAATGTTAACAACAACTCTAATTCTTATAATAATAATTCAAATAACAGTACAAACGAATCTGGAAGCAATAAAAGATAGTTCTTTTATCATAGTCGGATAGTCTGTTATGAGAAAGAGAGGATCAAGATCAGAAATTTTGATCCTCTTTTTTGGTCCATACAGTGATACAGATGAATATGCTACTAATAAGAAGGAAAGAGGGGATTCTATGAGATTTGATAATATCACTCTGGAGCGGGCATTGTGGATGATGGAGCATTATCCAGCGGTTTTGATTGATGTGCGGGAACCGGAAAAGTATCAGAAGAGTCATTTGAAAGGAGCAGTCAATATTCCATATGATAAGCTTTCGAACGTTTCCTTTCAGAAGGAATCGACTTATATCGTGTATTGCGACAATGGTATGCAGAGTATGCGGGCAGCCAGAGATATGGCCATTGAGGGATGTCATGTGTATAATGTGATCGGAGGAATAAAAGGAAACGATAAGTATGTTGACATGTAAAGGGTTAACAAGGTACAATAAAAAATATATGTTTTAACCGATACGGATTTGAAGATTGGAGAATTCATGCAAAAGATAAGATTGATTGCGCCATGCCATTTTGGGCTTGAGGCAATATTGAAGAGAGAAATTCAAAATTTAGGATACGAGATAGAACGAGTAGAGGACGGAAGAATTACATTTCTTGCAGATATGGCAGGAATTGCAAGAGCCAATATTTTCCTGCGTACGGCGGACCGCATTCTGTTGCAGGCTGCAAGATTTCATGCAGAAACATTTGATGAATTGTTTGAAGGAATTAAGGCCATTCCATGGGAGGAATATCTGACGGAAGATGCCAGATTCTGGGTTACTAAGGCATCTACCACTAAAAGTAAGCTATTCAGTGCACCGGATATTCAGTCGATTGCCAAGAAAGCCATGGTAGAACGTATGAAGCAGAAATATCATAAGAACTGGTTCCAGGAGACGGGAGCTTCTTATCCAGTGCGTATCTTCCTATTGAAAGATGAAGTTACGGTTGGATTGGATACTTCCGGGGAGCCATTACATAAAAGGGGATATCGCCAGCTCACCAGCAAAGCACCTCTGACAGAAACGTTGGCAGCAGCATTGATCATGCTGACTCCATGGAGAAAAGATCGGATCCTTGTGGATCCTTTCTGCGGGAGTGGGACGATACCGATTGAGGCAGCCATGATCGGAGCCAATATTGCGCCAGGTATGAATCGGTCTTTCACTTCTGAGAACTGGAAGAACCTGATTGCCAAGAAGAACTGGTACGAGGCGATTCAGGAGGCCAATGACTTGATCGATGACTCTGTGTCCATGGATATTCAGGGATATGATATAGATGGGCGTATGATTCGTGCAGCAAGGCAAAATGCAGAGGAGGCAGGGGTGGAACATATGATTCATCTGCAGCAGCGAGAAGTCAAGGAATTAAGTCATCCAAAAAAATATGGATTTATTATTACCAATCCGCCATATGGGGAAAGACTGGAGGAGAAGGAAGATCTTCCAGAATTATACCGACAGATAGGACAGACATTTGACAAGCTGGATACCTGGTCCAAGTACCTGATCACTTCTTATGAAGATGCAGAAAAATATATTGGGAAAAAGGCAAATAAGAATCGAAAGATATATAATGGGATGCTTAAAACCTATTACTATCAGTTTTTAGGACCAAAGCCTCCAAGGAGAAGATAAGAGGGGAAGGCAATATGAAGAAGAGAATCATCTTTGCAACAGGAAATGAAGGAAAAATGAAGGAAGTCCGCATGATCTTAGCGGATATGGATTATGAAATTGTTTCCATGAAGGAAGCAGGAGTTGAAATTGAAATTATTGAAGATGGGAAAACATTTGAAGAAAATGCACTGATCAAGGCCACTGCAATTATGAAGGAGACAGGGGAGCTTGTGCTGGCAGACGATTCCGGATTGGAAATCGACTATTTTGACAAAGCGCCTGGCGTTTATTCTGCCAGATATTTGGGAGAAGATACCTCTTATGAGGTGAAGAACCGTGTCATCTTGGAACGTATGGAAGGCGTAGCAGAAGAAAAAAGAACTGCTCGTTTTGTGTGTGCCATTGCAGCAGCATTTCCGGATGGAACGACAAAAACTGTGCGTGGGACCATTGAAGGAATAATCGGCTATGAAAGTAAGGGAGAAAATGGATTTGGCTATGATCCAATCTTCTACTTGCCGGAATATGGATGTACTTCTGCAGAGTTGGCGCCAGAAGAAAAGAATAAAATCAGCCATCGTGGGAAGGCCTTACAGAAGATGAAAGAATTGATATAGGAGGATTCGCATGAAAAGAATTTTAGTAATTAGTGATTCCCACGGAAGAAATGATGATATTGAAGGCGTATTACAGCAGGTTGGTCATATTGATTATATGATCCATTGTGGAGATCTGGAGCGTGGAGATGCTTATGTTCGCTCATTGGTAGGCTGTCCATGCACTATTGTGTCCGGTAATAACGATTATTATCTGGATCTGCCAATGGAAGAAATCATTCAGATCGAAGGATATAAGATTTTAGTCACTCATGGCCATTATTATTATGTAAATAGTGGAGTGGATAACTTAAAAGCATATGCAAGAGAACAGGGTGTGGATATTGCCATGTTCGGTCATACTCATATACCTTACTTTGAGGTGGATGACGAGCTGACCATCTTAAATCCGGGAAGTCTGACCTATCCACGTCAGATGGGGAGAAAGCCAACCTTTCTCATGATGGAAATCGACGACAATGGGAAAGCTCATTTTGGACACGGATATTATCATTCTCATTTTGATGAATTAAATATATGAACGGGGCTGTTGTCAAAGATAAAGAAATGGCTCCGAAGAACATAAGGAGACAAGCATGAAAAAAGGACAACAACTAGAAGCAACGATTACCAAAGTGGATTTCCCAAACAAGGGCAAATGCACGATAGAAGATAGAGACATTACGATCAAAGGGACTATAGAGGGACAAAAAGTCAGATTCCAAGTGCAGAAGTTAAGAAAAGGAAAGGCTGTGGGAAGACTTTTAGAAGTCGTAGAGCCTTCTAAATTAGAGGATGCCAAGCCTGCGTGTCAGCATTTTGGTGCCTGTGGCGGCTGCTTTTATCAGACAGTCAGCTATGCCAATCAGCTGGCCATCAAAGAATCTCAGGTCAAAGGTCTGTTAGATGGCGTATGTCAGGATTATGTCTGGGAAGGCATCAAGGGAAGTCCGGATCAATGGGCATACCGTAACAAGATGGAATTCTCCTTTGGAGATGAATACAAAGATGGTCCTCTGGCTCTTGGTATGCACAAAAAGGGTGGATTCTATGACATTGTTACCGTATCCGATTGTAAAATTGTCCACGAAGACTACACAAAGATCTTGGATTGCGTCCTTGCCTACTGTACAGAACAAGGATTTTCCTTCTATCATAAAATGTCCCATGAGGGATTTCTGCGCCATCTGGTGGTAAGGAGAAGCGTCAGCACAGGAGAAATTCTTGTAAATATGGTCACCTCCTCCCAGCAGAAGCATGATTTCCAGCCGCTGGTAGAGAGAATTCTTGCACTGCCATTAGAAGGAAGGTTGGCAGGATTTCTGCATACCATCAACGATTCCTTATCCGATGTGGTGAAAAGCGATGAAACCCACACACTATATGGAAAAGATTACTTCTATGAACACATTCTGGGACTGAAATTTAAAATTTCCCCATTTTCCTTCTTCCAGACCAATTCCAGAGGAGCGGAGGTTCTCTACGAAACCGCTCGTGGATATATTGGCGAGACGAAGGATAAGGTCATCTTCGATTTATACAGTGGAACAGGAACCATCGCTCAGATGATGGCACCAGTTGCCAAAAAGGTAGTGGGTGTAGAGATTATCGAAGAAGCGGTAGAGGCAGCGAAGGTCAATGCAGAAATCAATGGACTTACCAACTGCCAGTTTATCGCAGGAGACGTATTAAAGGTGATCGATGACGTCAAGGATAAACCGGACTTTATCGTATTAGATCCTCCAAGAGATGGCATTCATCCAAAGGCGTTGAAGAAGATCATCGACTTTGGCGTGAATTCTATGGTGTATATCAGCTGCAAGCCGACCAGTCTGGTGAGAGATCTGGAAGTGCTGGGGGAAGCTGGGTATAAAGTAGAGAAGGCATGTGCCGTGGATATGTTTCCTGGGACGGTGCATGTCGAGACGGTTGTCTTGCTTTCCAAGGGCGAGGTCGACTCGAAAAAGATTCGGGTTG
>ERZ1032130.446-NODE-446-length-10361-cov-4.169998_pt1 | contig 10361 bp, 4 predicted proteins | sample MGYA00517879_ERZ1032130 | MGnify/ENA primary metagenome ERZ1032130 (study PRJEB33719, sample SAMN04262597) | wastewater metagenome | biome: rural village; feature: animal feces; material: feces | host: Bos taurus | place: El Salvador | collected 2012-01-31 ...
ATCACACTCAGATCGGCACGAATGTGTTCCACATCTGCCAGTTCGCAGAAATCATGGAGCGCAACGGTGCAAGCTATATGGCAGAGCCTGAGATCATGGGCGATGAAGCCGCATGGAAGGTTGGCAAGGACAGAATCCTTGCTATCCAGACCTGTGACGATGGCTATGACTACACTCTGTTCGACGAGAACTACAACGAGATTGATGGCGGTCAGGTGGACAATCCCGATATGTCCATGATTGAGGTCAGAACTGATATTCTGGAGTCTTTCAATCTGGCACACAGAGAACTCCGTGCCATGGTCTATGAGGATGTGATGGGTCAGGCTTTTGAGGTGGGCAGACAGGCAGTTGTGGTGGATGACCCTATCGCAGAGGTCGCTTTTAAGATCGACCGTTTTTCTGAGGAATTCGACCCTTACGAATACAGAGATCAGGTCGAAGATACTGCCGCCCATGTTCAGCAGATTCAGGCAGATCTGAAAGACGGAAACTTTGAGCCGTATCGCACATTCCTGGAGAATGCCATCATTGATGCACCTGAGGAAAAAGATGCAGTCCGTGCAGGAGCTTTGCTGAAAGCTCTGGACAAGATTCAGTTCGATCAGGATATTCAGAGACCGTCTGTGCGTGAGCATCTGGCAAAGTTTCAGGAACAGGCTCCTGCAGCAAAGGCAACCCATAAACCCAAAGAGCCTGAGAGATAAGGAGGTCGCAAATGAAAATCGAAAAATGGGATGATGTTCATGGGAATACCACTCCCAATGAGCGAATGGTAGCTTTCTTGGAAAGTTCCACCGACTCTTACGCAGTCCTTCAGCTGAAACGCATTGACGAGACTGATGAGTTCCGCTTCATGCCATATTGGCACATTCAGAAACTGGAGGAACAGCCGACCATTGACCATTACGAGGTGGTCTACAATGGTCCGATTGAGCAGTCTGCCGCAGCTGCGGAGCAGTTGGAAGGGCTTTATACCAAGTTCAATATCGACCACCCTGAGGACTTCCGTGGTCACAGTATGTCGGTCAGCGACATCGTGGCGCTGAAGGTAGCCGGTGAGGTATCCTGTTACTATGTTGATGCTTACGGTTTCGTGGAGCTTCAGGACTTTATGAAACCCGAAAACTATCTGAAGAACGCAGAGATGGCTATGGAGGATGACTATGGGATGTTGGATGGCATCATCAACAACGGAAAAGCCCCTGTCACGGAAGAAAGACCTTCCGTCTTGGGTCAGCTGAAAGAAATGTCTGTTTTCGATACACCCCATAAACCATCCAGAAGCCACCCGGAAAGGGATATTGAATGATGGACTTCACACACGATGAAATGAATTTGATGATGCTCTACAGCCCTGGCACTCTGTCGGGGCTGCGTGAAGCACTTACGCAGATGAAGGAACAGCTTGCCGAGGATGAAGTAGAGCTTCGTTCTTTGGCTGATTCCGTTCTCAGTAAACTGTCTGGTATGGACAATGAGACTTTTGAAAGGCTGAACCTTTATCCTGACTTTTAAGGATTGGAGGTAAACGATGAACGCTAAAGAGCGATTTTATTCCGGGATGGCGAGAGAAACCATCGGTAAGATCACAGCCAACAAGGATAACTGGACTGCTTTTCTGACTACGATGGCTCGTAACTATGATTTCACCTATCCCGAACAGGTGATGATCTATGCCCAGCGCCCTAACGCTACCTTCTGTAAGCCGTATGAAGATTGGAACGATGAGAAGTATCGTAGATATGTGAAGCGTGGTTCCACGGGTATCGCCTTGTTCGTAACCAACAGAGACAAGCCGTACCTGCGTTATGTGTTCGATGTGGCTGATACTGGTGTCCGCCGTTCTTCCCCTGAACTGAAACCGTGGGAAGTCACAGCCGAGAACCGTGCCTATGTCATGGATGCCATGGAACGCACCTTCGGCGTGAAAGCAGACGGACTGCTTGAAGCACAGCTTGAGGACATTGCACAGTCCCTTGCTTCGGAGTATTGGGCTGACAACAGAAAGCAGTTCCTCGACATCGTTGCGAATAGCTTCCTTGAGGAGTATGATGAACTTAACATCGAGGTGGCTTTCAAAACGGCAGTCGCAAACAGCGTTTCCTACGCTATGTATAGCCGACTGGTTGAAAACCCTGACAACTACTTCGAGCATGAAGATTTCCAGAAAGTCTTTGATTTCAACAGCAGACAGACCGTAAACGCCCTTGGTACTGCGGTCAATGCCATCAGTTCAAGGATGTTCGGGGAGATCGAAAAAGCGATTGGAGAATACGAGCAGAACAGAACTGCTGAAAGGAGCGAATATGATGAACGAAATGACATTCCGACAGGTTGGGGACTACAGAATCCCGAACATGGAACTGAAGAACCAGAGCGACAGAGTTCTGGGCAAGTATGGCAGGATGCGCAGAGCATATCTGGAGCAGAACAATCCGATGCTCCTGAACGACATGATTCTGACGGAGAGCCTGTTCCCGCATCTGTGGGAGATCGAGGACACGGCGAAGTCCAGAGTGGATCAGCTGATGAAGCAGTATCTGGAGCAGAACCCGGCACCGGACAAAGAAATCAATCAGATGGCATGGGTGCAGCACATGAACAGCCTGAAAGCACAGGCAGAGGAAGTCGTGATGACGGAGCTTATCAACAGCTAACCCTCAACCTTTTCCTCACCGAAAGTGAACAAATCAGTTTTATCGACCAAGCAGAGAGCTTCAAGCCCTCTGCTTTTTCTTTTGCCCAGGAGGAAATTGACCACTTCTTACTGCTTGGCAGTAATACGGATGAAGCCAGAAAAATCGTAGCTCTGGAATATATGAAGCAGAAGTCCGTGGAAGAAATCGCCCAGACTCTGAAACAGGTCTATCACGGCGGTTTCGGTATCAAAGAGGACAGCGGAAATATTGCTGCGTGGTATGCCGAAGATGGAATCCACCTTGCCAAAGGTTCCTCTGCCATTGACAGTCCCAGAGCGCAGATCATTCCTTGGGAAGATGCAGCGACCCGCATCGGGGAACTGCTTGAAAACGGTCAGTTCGCTACCAATGTGGAACTGGTGGAAGCTCCCGGATATGAGCGTCAGAAACTGGCTGAATCTCTGTGGTATCTCTACCGTGACCTGAGTGGCGAAGCCAAAGAAGGAAACTATCTGGCGATTCTCAATCAGGGCAAGTTCCGTGGGTTCCCCGATGAAACCGCAGACTTGGGCGAAAAACTGGCTGACCCGCAGTTCCAGTCCATTCTGTCTCAGCAGTATGCAGAGTTCAGAGAAGCCCTTGCGGAGCATCCTGAGTATCTTCGTTTCCGCTATCACAAGCTGGACAGCATCGGTAAGCGCATCAACGAACTGGATACCCCTCTCAGAGAGTACCAGACCGATATGATGTATCCACCTCTTGTCCGTCAGTTCATTACGGATGATGAGGTCAACCGAGACCTGACTGGTCGTGGAAGCGGCTTTTCCGGTGGGAAAGCCCGTATCTATAACTACTGGCAGGAAAACCACTCCACCAAGGAAAAGGCAGAGTTTTTGAAGCATGAGTACGGTACTGGCGGTCATTCCCATGCCTGTTCCGGTGCAACGCACAGCGGCGAAGATCACGATGCCAAGGGTGTCCGTTATAACAAAAGCGGATGCGACAATGTGAAGATGTCCTGGACACAGGTGGCGCAGAGAATTGATTCTCTGATGCAGAAAGGTCGCTATCTCACTCCTGAGGAAGAAGCCGAGCGACAGGCAATCGAAGCTGCCAAGGCAGATCCTTTGGAAGAAGTCAACGAGCGTTTCGCTGTCGTTGATACCGAGGAGGGCGAGTATGCTATCTGGGATGAACAGACCGGCGCTTACTATGTAGACCCTGAGGGTGTTACGGAATACTTTGACGATGAATGGCTTGCCAATGACTACCTTGAGGAAGTCCGTCAGTCCGTAGCAACTATGGAAGCGGTTCAGCCTGAAGCACCTGCGGCAGAGTCTGCCAAGGTTGTGAAAGAACCCGCCCCTGAAGAACCGGCATGGAACTATCAGATCGGTGACACGGTATATCTGGACGATACTGCTTTCCGTGTGGAGCAAATCACGGACAGAGAAGTTCAGCTGCGTGACCCTACGCTTGCTTATCCCATCTTCCGTGCGGAGAACCGTGAGAACTTTGAAAAAATGCTCTCTCAGGACGAAAGAAACCATGTGGTAAGGGTTGATGCCCAAGCCGAAGAAAAATCCGTTACAGAGGAATTTCAGGGCGAAACCGCACCGAGGGACTACACCCCTGAGTATCAGCTGTTAGACCGTCTGCGCATGGACTGTGAATACTTCCTTGGTGCAGGACAGCACAGCGAAAAGCATTTGTGGGCAGGCAACCGTCATGCACAGATCGCCAAAATGCGTGAACTGTATGAAATGATTCCCGACAAACCGGAGTGGCTGACACCTGAGATGATTAACAGTTACGAGGAGCGTATGGCTCCCCGTTATCTGGTTGCCGCATACCATCACTTTGAAAACGGCTTCGATGACAAACTGGACTACTACACTCTGGAGGAAGCGGAAAAAGCTGCCCAGGGCTATGTAGACGGAACCATGGAGCATGACGGATTCAAGTACGATGGTGCTGCCGTTTACGATCAGCAGGAGCATAAGTGCATCCGTATCTATGGCGACTATCCTGATGAAAAGGCACACGCACAGGTTTATGGCATTGCCGAGCCTGTACAGCCGGAACACTTCATCGACCATTTCTATGTTGCCGAAGATGTTCAGAAGCGTGGTGCGCTGGACATCAGGGAATACAGTTCCTTTGAAGATGCCCTGAGAGCCTACCATGAACTGCCTGACACACAGAGAAAAGCCCTGGGTGCGATGAATACCAGAAAGCCTTTACCGGGCAGTCTGGATTTCGTACAGTGCGTGGATGGCAAAGACACCATCATTCAGGACTATACCAAGGTGGACGGATGGCAGAATGCCGAAGTCATGGGCATTATCTCTCAGATCGAGCAGTCCATTACCACCAGAGAAGTCCCGCCTGTTCCTGCGGTAAACTTCCACATCACGGATGACCATATCGGTGAAGGTGGACCGAAGCAGAAGTTCGCAAGGAACATTGAAGCCATTGAGACTCTGTTCAAACTGGAAAGTGAGGACAGAAACGCTACTCCTGAAGAACAGGAGATTTTGTCGAACTATGTCGGCTGGGGTGGTCTGGCAGATGCCTTTGATCCTGATAAGGGGAATTGGGCGCAGGAGTACACCACTCTGAAAAATCTGCTTTCCGAGGATGAATATGCTGCGGCGAGGGCTTCCACCCTCAACGCACATTACACCAGTCCTACGGTCATTCGCTCTATCTACGATGCAGTCGGACAGATGGGCTTTGAGAACGGCAACATTCTGGAGCCTGCCATGGGTATTGGTAACTTCTTTGGTATGCTCCCTCCTGAGATGCAGAGCAGTCGCCTTTACGGTGTGGAGCTTGATTCCATCACCGGCAGAATTGCTCAGAAGCTCTATCCCAACGCAGAGATCAAGGTAGCCGGTTTTGAAACGACAGACCGTAGAGATTTCTACGATCTGGCTGTGGGCAATGTGCCTTTCGGTAACTACAAGGTGTCCGATAAGCCTTATGACAAGTTGGGATTCTCCATCCACAACTATTTTTTCGCCAAGGCTCTGGATCAGGTTCGTCCCGGCGGCGTGGTCGCTTTTGTGACAAGCCGTTATACCATGGATTCCAAGAACTCTGACGCAAGACGATATATGGCACAGAGAGCAGAACTGCTTGGTGCCATCCGTCTGCCAAACGATGCCTTTAAGAAGAACGCAGGCACGGAAGTCGTGTCCGATGTCCTGTTCCTGCAAAAGCGTGACCATCCTATCGACATCGTTCCTGATTGGGTGCATTTAAGCCGCACCGAAGAAGGACACACCATGAACAGCTACTTTGTCGATCACCCTGAAATGGTTCTGGGCGATACGGTGGAGGAAAGCACCGCCTACGGTATGGATATTACTGTCCGTCCTATTGAGGGTGTGGAACTGTCTGATCTTCTGAAAGAAGCGGTTTCCCACATCAAGGGAACCTATCAGGCGGTGGAGCTGCCCGAAGCTGAAAAAGGCAAAGAAGCTGAGACCATTCCTGCAACCCCTGATGTAAAGAACTTCTCTTATGCCGTGGTGGACGGTGAAGTGTACTTCCGTGAAAACTCCATCATGCGCCACCTTGACCTGAATGAGAAAGCAAAAGACCGTGTAAAAGGCATGGTGGAACTCCGTGGTATTGTCAACGAACTGATTGAATATCAGCTTGAGGACTTCCCGGATGAAATGATTTCTCAGAAGCAGGCAGAATTGAATGAAGCCTATGATGCCTTTACCGCAAAGCATGGTCTTATCAATAACCGTGCCAATGGTCAGGCATTTGCTGACGATTCCTCCTACTACCTTCTGTGTTCTCTGGAAAATGTGGACGAGGACGGCAATCTGAAAAGCAAGGCGGATATGTTCACCAAGAGAACCATCAAACCGGAACGCAGAGTGACGAGCGTAGATACTCCGTCCGAAGCTCTGGCAATCTCCATTGGTGAGCGTGGCAAGGTTGATCTGCCGTTTATGGCACAGCTGTTGGGTACTCCTGACGAATACGATGCCATTAAGACCGAACTGCGAGGGGTTATCTTCAAAGACCCTATGGGTCCTAACACCCCCGAAGAAGGTTGGCAGACTGCCGATGAGTACCTTTCCGGTGATGTGAGAAGCAAGCTGCGTATCGCAGAAATGGCGGCAAAGCAAGATTCGTCTTTTAACATCAATGTGGAAGCTCTACAAAAGGCACAGCCGAAGGACTTGGATGCGTCTGAAATTGATGTGCGTCTGGGTGCGACATGGATTGATGCCGACTATATCCAGCAGTTCATGCAGGAAACCTTTGAAACCCCGTATTACCTGCGACGCTCCATTGAGGTCAAGTTCTCTGAAATGACAGCAGAATGGCGTATCAACGGTAAAAGTTCCCCAAGCTACAACGATGTGGCTGCGTACACGACCTATGGTACTGACCGTGCCAATGCCTATCGTATTCTGGAAGAAACGCTGAACCTGAAAGATATTCGTATCTATGATACTATCGAAGATCCTGACGGTAAGCAGAAGCGTGTCCTGAACAAAAAGGAAACCACTCTGGCACAGCAGAAACAGCAGGCAATCAAGGATGCGTTCCAAGACTGGATCTGGAAAGACCCTCGCCGTCGTGAAGCTCTGGTCACAAAGTACAATGAACTCTTTAACTCCACCAGACCCCGTGAGTATGATGGCAGTCATATCCGTTTCGGCGGTATGAACCCTGATATTACCCTCCGTGAACATCAGAGAAACGCTATCGCTCATGTGCTTTATGGTGGAAACACCTTGCTCGCACACGAAGTTGGTGCGGGCAAAACTTTTGAAATGGCAGCATCGGCTATGGAGAGCAAACGACTTGGCCTGAGCCAGAAATCCATGTTTGTCGTGCCGAACCATCTGACCTTACAATGGGCAAATGAGTTCCTGCACCTCTATCCGAGTGCAAAACTGCTTGTTGCCACGAAGAAAGATTTTGAAACCGCAAACCGTAAGAAGTTCTGCGCCCGTATCGCAACCGGCGACTATGATGCTGTTATCATCGGTCACAGCCAGTTTGAACGTATTCCTCTTTCTGCGGAAAGACAGGAACGACAGCTGCGAGAGCAGATCGACGAGATCGAGGGTGCAATCGCAGAACTGAAATGGCAGCGTGGCGAAAACTTCACCATCAAGCAGATGGAGAAAACCAGAAAGTCTCTGGAAGCCAGACTGGATAAGCTCCTTGCCGCAGACAAGAAAGACGATGTAATCACCTTTGAGCAGTTGGGTGTTGACCGACTGTTCGTGGATGAGAGCCACGCATATAAAAACTTGTTCCTCTACACCAAAATGAGGAATGTGGCAGGTCTGTCCACTTCCGAAGCCCAGAAATCTTCGGATATGTTTATGAAGTGCCGCTATATGGACGAGATCACCGGCGGTCGTGGTGTTATCTTCGCCACGGGTACTCCCGTCAGCAACTCCATGACCGAGCTTTACACGGTCATGCGCTATCTCCAGTACGGTACGCTCCAGAAAAAGAACCTGACCCATTTTGACTCCTGGGCTTCTACTTTCGGTGAAACAACGACTGCCATTGAGCTTGCACCTGAGGGAACCGGCTATCGTGCCAGAACCCGATTTGCCAAGTTCTTCAACCTTCCTGAACTGATGAATATGTTCAAGGAAGTGGCAGACATCAAGACCTCCGATCAGTTGAATCTCCCTGTTCCTGAAGCAAAGTTTGAGACTGTTGTGGTTCAGCCCTCTGAACATCAGCAGGATATGGTAGCGGAGCTTTCGGAAAGAGCTGCGGCAGTCCATGCCGGTATCGTTGACCCGTCCGAGGACAATATGCTGAAGATCACAAGCGATGGTCGAAAGCTGGGTCTGGATCAGCGACTGATGAACCCATTGCTCCCTGATGACCCTGACAGCAAACTGAATGCCTGTGTGGGAAATGTTCTCCGTATCTGGCAGGACGGTCAGGAAGATAAGCTGACGCAGCTTGTGTTCTGTGACCTATCCACTCCGAAGAATGACGGTACGTTCAATGTCTACGATGACATTAAAACGAAGCTGATCGCCAACGGAGTACCAGCGGAGGAAGTCGCATTCATCCATGATGCAGACACCGAAGCAAAGAAAAAAGACCTCTTTGCCAAGGTTCGTACCGGTCAGGTGCGTGTGCTGCTTGGCAGTACCGCAAAGATGGGCGCAGGAACCAATGTTCAGGACAAACTGGTGGCAGTTCACCACTTGGATGTGGGTTGGCGTCCGTCCGATATGACCCAGAGAAACGGTCGTATCATCCGTCAGGGCAACCAGAACAAAGAGGTTCAGGTGTATCAGTATGTGACAGAGGGAACCTTCGACGCATATCTGTATCAGACATTGGAGAATAAGCAGAAGTTTATTTCTCAGATTATGACCTCCAAATCGCCGGTTCGCTCCTGTGATGATGTGGACGAACAGGCTCTGTCCTATGCGGAGATCAAGGCGCTGTGTGCCGGTAATCCTCTCATCAAGGAAAAGATGGACTTGGACATTGATGTGGCAAGGCTGAAGGTGCTGAAAGCTGACCACCAGAGTCAACAGTACCGCATGGAAGATAAGCTCCTGAAATACTTCCCGGCTGAGATAGAAAAGCAGACAGGCTATATTCATGGCTTTGAAGCTGACATTAAGACCGTAGAAGCTCACCCGCAGATCTCCGAGGGGTTCTGCGGCATGGACATCCGTGGAAAGCATTATGCGGAAAAAGCAGATGCCGGCGAGTGGATTCTGGCAGCGTGTAAGGAAGTAAAAGGCTCCGATCCTGTCCCTCTGGGCAGTTACCGTGGGTTCCAGATGGAGCTTTCTTTCGACAGTTTCCGACATGAGTATGATATCATCCTGAAAGGCTCTATGAGCCACCGTGTAGCCCTTGGCACCGATGCGAGGGGTAACATCACCCGTCTGGATAATGCCCTTGCAGGCATTACAGAAAAGCTGGAAAGAGCCAATGAACAGCTGACCAATCTCTACAATCAGCAGGAAGCGACCAAAGGTGAACTTGGAAAACCGTTCCCTCAGGAAGCAGAACTGATGGCGAAAAGTCAGCGACTGGCAGAGCTGGATGCGGCTCTGAATATGGAGGATACGGTGGAGAGCCGTGCCGAAAAGAAAAGCACAGGGCGTCCTTCTGTTCTGGCTGATCTGAAATCCAAGGCAGAGCATATCCCGCCTGCAAAACGCTCTGAAGCTCACGTGGAGGTGTTGTAATGGCAAAACGAGACCAGGATGTTCATTTTCTTGCATCTAAAGAGGAAGTTGAGAGAATCCATCAGAAGATGGACGAACTTGGTATCCGAAGCATGGGTGCGTATCTTCGCAAGATGGCTCTGGATGGTTACTGCATCAATCTGGATTTGCAGGATGTGAAAGCTCTGGTTTCGCTCCTGCGAATCTGTTCCAACAACCTGAACCAGTACGCAAAACGAGCCAATGAGACCGGCAACATTTATGAAGCTGACATCAACGACTTGCAGGTACGTCTGGAAGAAATCTGGACGGATATGAAAGAAGTGCTTGTCAGGTTGGCATCCATCCAGTAATCCCCGACAACTTGTCGGGAAGTCGCAGCTTTGGCTGCGGCTTTACATACCATTGACATCATTGTGTATATGCAGATAATCGAGTAAACTGTAGACAAGAGAAAGGGGTTGTTTTGCTTATGAAGATGATGCTGAAAGTATTAGCACTTCCGGTGCTGTTCGTT
>ERZ1032130.447-NODE-447-length-10354-cov-4.634916_pt1 | contig 10354 bp, 4 predicted proteins | sample MGYA00517879_ERZ1032130 | MGnify/ENA primary metagenome ERZ1032130 (study PRJEB33719, sample SAMN04262597) | wastewater metagenome | biome: rural village; feature: animal feces; material: feces | host: Bos taurus | place: El Salvador | collected 2012-01-31 ...
TGCAGTCATAGTATCTGCATGTTGTTGTATATCAATGGGTTGCCGTTTAAAAGATAGAAAGGTGGGGGAGGTGGGGTTGTGGAGAGGGGAAGGATGCAGATTTAACGGATTTAACGTTATTTATGAGGGCTTGGATTCATTGTAACTATTCAGAAAGCGAGTGTAAATGTACAGCAAGTAGTTGGAAAATGCAGGGAGCAGTGCCGCGAAATGATGAGGAGTGCTGGGAACAATGCTGCGGAATGTTGAGAAATAGGCTGAATAATGCTGCGAAATGCTGGGAACGATGCTGCGGAATGCCTAATGCGGTGCCGAGAGATCAAACTTTCTTCTTGGTTTTGCAGTGGTTTTATTAATGGTTTTGTCAATATCGTTGGACTGGATTCAACGAGTAAGGGGCATTACAACGATCAGGTGTTATTTCAGCAACCATGTGTAATTTTTGAAATGATGGGGGACATGAGACCTCGTTTGCCATTTGGTGTATAGAGCTGATCAGTCATGCTTCCGCGGTTTCAGCTGCATGGTGTGCTGCATTTAATTACTCCTTGGTGGGTGTGTGAAATGTGTTACACTTATTATTGGATTTTTATGCCTGTGTATTTGATGGAAATTGTATTGCCAATCTATTGCATATAACGGTAGGTTTTTATATTTTTGCACAAAATCTAAAGAGGACACACTAGATACTGATAAAATGAAGAACCTATTATCATATATTGTTTGCTTGCTGCTTATCGCTATGACATTCAGTTGCGGAGAAACTCACTACGACTCTCGCCTCACAGCCATCGACAGCATCATTGAAGACCGTCCCGACTCTGCTCTTGTAGAGCTGCGGGCACTCGATTATGAGTCACTATCGGGCAGCGATAACCGCGCCTACTACGCCCTGCTCCTCACCCAGGGCCGATATAAATGCTACGACTCAATCCCCTCCACCGACACCATCGAAATCGCCGTCGCCCAATTCACCTCAAATGGCGACCGCGAAAAGCTCACCCGCTCCCTAATCTTCAAAGGCGCCGTTCTTGAAGGACTTGGGAATCCAACAGCAGCTATGCTTCTCTATAAGCAAGCTGAAGAGACAGCATGTCCAACCGACTACTATAATCTCGGTTATGCCAATCTGCGCATTGCAGAACTTTACAACAATGCCATTTCTGTTGACAGTATTGATTTTTCTAAATACAAGATAGCGTTAGATTATTTTAATAAATGCCATAATGCTAAATACCAGCTTGTGTGCAACTCTGCTATCGGTGTTTTGTATAGATATATTGATGACGACAGTGCTTTTCTTTATCTGAACAAGACGAAAGAAATGGCCAAACAAATGCAAAATGATTACTATTTTTATAATACGGTGTCAAAATTAGCTCAATTATTCTATAAAATGGGCTGTTATGAAGATGCACTGAGTTTTGCTGTAGAGGCTATGTCGCATCATGAATTATTAGACGATGATTGTAGTGTCTATGTGGCAATAGATGCGTATGCAAAACTTGGGCAGATTGACTCTGCTAAAGTTCTAAAAGACATGATTGTGGAGCCACACGACCGTCGTGACAAGGTGGCATATTATAGCTGTCTATCAGAGCTGGGATCAGTAGAAGGGAACTCAAGCATATGCAATCTATATGCACTCAAGGCATCGGAGCTTTCCGGAGAATTGCTTATAGAGTCATTGCAATCACAACTGAAACGTGCAGAAGCAGACTATAATAAACAATCGGTTGCGTTACAATTGGCAGAAGCTCATTCTGACAATGTAATTCTTTGCTTGTTGCTGGCTGTTGCCATAATTATTATTTTATCTGTTTCAATTATCGTAGTTGTCAATCGGCTAAAGATAAAATCCCAGGAGAATATGATTCATAGTCTGCGCATAGATTTACAAAATCTTTTGGAGATAAAATCAGAGATCGACGATAAAAGCAATTATATCGTATCCCTTAACAGAAAGATTGAATCTCTTATCTCGGCTATTAAAGATCTGACAACTAAAAAAAACAGATCATCAAAAATCGAAAATGCGTCTTTTGATAAAATTAAAGAGGAGCTGATAACCAGCATATCAAGCAATGAAGACTTTTGGATTAGCCTTAAGGATATATTGAACCGTAAATATAACGGTGTGATTTCAAGAATAGAAAGGGAGAACATCTTGTCAAGCTCCGACATCAAAATAATCTGCCTGGTAGGCTTTGGTTTTTCAAATGCATCAATAGCGATGCTTGCCGACTATAGCAATGCACACTCGGTAAGCAATCGCAAACGTGTAATAGCCGAGAAGTTGCATCTAAAGGAATCGTTGTCGGAAATTTTTGAGATTTGAGTGCATATTTAGCCTTAAAAACACGATGTGTTACCACACAAAAAGACATATTACGAATGTTAAAATGTAATACATTGACAACCAATGTATTACCAATGCAATTATGCCTATAAATATTTGGCTGTGTACTCTATGTTTTTATATATTTGCAAGAAAAACACAACTTAACAACAAGTGAAAAAATGAAGAAACTCCTATTGACTCTAATCTGCTTTTGTGCATTGACAATTAGTGCCGAGCCAAAGCATGTACAAATTGTGGTACTCAACAAAACTATCAAAGGAGGGACTCGCACTGAAGTGGTAGTAGAACCCGATGCCGGTTACGATAGAGAAACTAATGCCGTTGAATTGTCAATAGAGGCCGCACAAACCTTTGAGATGAGAATTATCGATATTTATGGAACAGTGGTTTACACATGTCCAGTAGTTATAGTTGATGGTACGCCAACCGACTACCAACTTCCAGAACTTCCAGTGGGCATCTACACACTAAAGATTGAAAGCCCCGAAGTCTCCTACGAAGGCACTTTAGTCATCGAATAGGTATATCGAATTCTATAAAAACGTTATTCACTATGAATGTAGCCTTATTACGATATAAAACCTTCGCTTTGACTTTGCTACTTTGTATCCCTATCATGGACATACATGCTGAAGAACGATTCCCAAATTATGTCACCAAACACTATTCGGTGACTCCACCATCACCTGAAGTGGCAAAGATGATGAGTTACGCTGATATCCCTGTTTCATATGTAAACGGAATCCCTCAAATAGAGATTCCTCTATACACTGTTAAGGAAGGTTCACTTTCATTACCAATCTTTCTTAGCTACAGGGGTGGAGGCATAAAACGTCATGAGCATACAGGTATAATCAGCAAAGGTTGGACACTGATGGCAGGAATGACTATTTCGAGAAATGTATATGGGTTGCCCGATGAATGTAACAAGAACCAGTCAAGGCCCAATTGGCTGAGAGGCTTCTTTATGCTCTCGCAAAGTGACAAGGCACTAAGAAGTCAGATAATCGATCAGCTGGAATTTTTTGACCCTTCGGAATTGAATCCGTCAAATGTAATATCAAGTGGAGTCTGTTCCAATTATGAATCGGGTTACGTTGATTTTGCAAGTGATGTTTACAAGTTTTATGGACAAGGTATGAGTGGTACTTTTATGTTTGATGAAAACAGAAGACCAATAGTCAGTACACAATCTCCGATCAAATTTCAAACCACCTCGTGGCAACAGGCAAACTACACTTTCATTGACAAAGACGGAACAACTTATGCTTTTGGGTTTGAAGGCGTGGAAACAACTGAAACAAAAATCAATGCCGAGGGATATAATATAAATAGTGATGATGATATTAATCCAGAAAAACTGCGCTATGCATCAGCATGGCACATAACAAAAATGAAAAGCATATATAATGACAGCATTGTATTTGAATATTCAGAACCAGTCTATCACATTGACTATCTTGAACCATCACAATATTATTCATATTATTACGCAGAAACGTATTGCTATCTCACTGATAGAACTCACTTAAATATTAATGAAATTGGTCATAACGAGCGGTATTTGACCGCTATTAAAAGCAAGGCTGCCACGGTCAGGTTTCATTACGATAATGATATGAGACTCTTGAATGCCATATCTGTGCATCGTAATGACGGTTATGATACCCAAATATTAAAATATACAATTTCTAGGGATTCTGAGGGGAATATGATTGCTATCAATCAAATAACCGCATATGAGTCGCAGATAATATATGGGTTTAGCTATTTGCCCGGAATTTGTAATACTAACAGCTCATTGGCAATTGATCATTGGGGTTATTGCAATGGCGCAAATGGGAACAATACTATTTTGCCCGACATTATGGGAATGGATTTTATTCCTTATTTTCGTGCAGACAGAGAACCTCATACGCAATATGCCCAACAAGGAATTCTTTCGCAAATTAGATATCCAATGGGAGGGACTACAACACTAAGTTGGGAACAGAATGATTACTCATACATTAGAGGTGAAGGACGATTGCTTAGTGCCAATAGTACAACAACTACTGTTAAAGATACAGTTCAGCTAAGGGGAACAAAGATAAATGAGAAATTAACCACTGAAATCTACTCAATGAAGCGGGGTGATTCTTTCTCAATCGACTTGTCAAAGTACTTGGAGCCAATAATGAATAGCGGCAGTGTTTTTCAATTGGAGTTTGGAAATGAATATAATGATATAACCCATTATGATACACATCCCAGAATTGACATTTATCGCAATGGCGTAGTTTATAAGACTTATTACATTGACCGTACAAACTCCCAATCACTGAAGTGGATTGATACGGACAGCGCAGATTACCAGATCAAGCTTGTGAACCCAAGGTCATTTCTCGGGATGAGCGAAATTGACATCAACGCTTTCTGGGGGGACAATCCAACAGCTGCTTATGAGAATTATGGTTATATAACCATTATCATCAACAAAAAAGTCACTATGACCGATGGCAATTTGAAAAAGCCTTGGGGTGGCTTAAGAATATCACGGATTCAGTCGAATCCTAACGGAGGAATATCCATAGCAAAGAACTTTTCCTACAAAAAAATAATTAATGGTAAAGAGTATTCATCTGGTGTTATACATAAGCCTGTATACAATTCATATCAAGGCTATGCGTATTACAATGATGGAGGTATCGGCTATCGTTACACCAATATGTATGGCATAACCTCAAATGGAGTAATGTCTTCTACTGATGGAGAGATAGGTGTGGAGTATGGTGAAGTATGGGAAACTATTGAAGGCCCTGAAAATGTCAAAGTCGGTTATTTCTATGATGTGAATACTGCTGATGTTGAGCACTGTGCATTTAGCAATTTTGTACCGGCGGGCCTTAAAACCTTGACAAGCAATGGCTTTAAACGATGCCTATTACAAAAGAAACTTTATTCACGAAAGCACAAAGGGTCACAAAGCATTTATAAACGGGAAACTTACGATTACTCAATTATTGAAGGCCCCGATGGTTATACCTTTACAGGTCCACTCTTCCCATTATGTGACTTCTCCGAAATAGCATACTCTGATGGCAAAGGGGATCTGCTACATAAGTCTTATACTATAAATCAGTTTAACTTAATCCCTTTCAACAGACGTATCCGAAGCGAGTTAATTGAAGAATTTGATTTAGAAAACAATGTTTGCTCAGAAAGAAGTGTTGAGTACTCCTACTATGGCGATGGACAATATGAATCCAATCCCTGGAACTCGTTTGTGCGGACCAAAAGCTATCTAAACAGCCGCAATGACAGGGTAACAGAATATTACACTTATCAGAACGTAAACGGATACTGTATAGACAAAAAGGAACTTGAAGTTATAGTTGTGGGTGATACCATATTATCCGCAAGGAGATATGTATATGGCAGCAACCATAAATTGGCGGCAACCTATATTGGATGCGTCGGGGAAAGGTTCTCTGAATCCTTTTCGATTCCCTCTAACATTCGACAACATGTCAATTATCCATTAATCGACAAACTTGAATACAGCTACAAATATGATTCTCAGGGAAATATTGTCGAAATAAGATATAATAATTACATACTTGCCAGTTTCTTGTGGGGTTATAAAAACCAACATCCTATAGTGGAAGCGAAAAACATAGCGTATGAAGACCTATTTGCAATTGCAAGTGGATATGGGTACACAGAGGGTATATATCTTTCGGATATGCATTTGTTTGTTGATGCTATTCGCAAAGACAATAGGCTCAAAGACAAAGAGGTCATTACATATACCTATCATTGGCTACTGGGAATGGCAACAGCAACAGATTCAAGAGGAGTGACTACGACATATACAATTGATGATTTTGGTCGGCTAAGTGGAATTAAGGATAACAATGGATACTTTATCAAGAAATACACTTATAAATACAATGGGTTATGAAAAAGTATGTAGTAATCAGCATTGCATTTGCAATATTATTGTCGCCAATTTTGGCAAATGACGGAATGCCACTTGTCAATGGACTTACAATAGAAGAAAATTGTATGCGAGGGGGTGACTATTTACAACGCATAGAGATCCCCTTCAGACATACTATGTTGTCGGATACACTCCTCCTATGGGATTTTGGAGGAATGGACACTAATAGCAAGATAGTTACTACTCAATTCTATAGCCCGGAGTGCGGAATTATAATTGAATCGGAAAACCGAGAAAACCATATTCTATCAATTGATACGATATCAATCAACACCTATATGCACTATAGGGGCGGATTGAATTTAAGGTACTACATACCTGAGACTATAACCTATCCTGTTCTTTGCGGAAGTACTCAAAAGAATAAATTTTTCGCTGAAGGTCAACTTGGCAGCAACACATACATCAAAAATGCGGGATTTACAAGCCTGTCAGCCAGTAATGTCGGCAATGTAGTAACTCCTGATGGAGATACCATTATGAATGTATTGAGGACGCATTATCATCGCACTGGTACAACTCACATTGATAATTCATTCAAGAAATCATTTAATGTAACAGGCGATACTATGCTTTTTTCCAGCGACTCGATATGTTATTGGCTTGCAAATGACAGTGTGATACACACGGTTGATAAATGGCAATGGTACGTCAGGGGATTCCGCTATCCTGTCATTGAAATGCGTAATTACCGCACTTTCTATTACGGCATACCAAGCGATTCTATCCAAGTGGCATATTACTATCCGATTGAACAGCAACAATTAGAAATCATCGGAGACTCTATAAATGAAATGCATCGTGAATCAGAATCAACGGGCTATTTTATGCCGACAACCTACCAAAATGTATTACATCAGAAAGGTGATACCGACAAATCACGTGAGATCGGAGATAGGTTTGTAGCTTCTAATGTTCAAATCACGGTGACTCCAACGGCAACAAACTCAGCCGTCTTCGTTCATATTTATACTGACAGTTGTGTTACCGCCTCTTGCAGCATATTTTCATCAAATGGAATGCTTATGTGGCATGAATTGGCTGAATTGCAGACAGGATACACTGAAATAAACTGTCCAATGCAATTCTTCAGCAAAGGAATATACATTATTGGCGTTGAGATTGACGGGGCTGATTATTTTACTCAGAAGGTGCTTAAGACTGACTGAGTCCTGTCGTATGGGCAGATTGCCGGATATTCTTCTACAGGCTACCTGATGTTTATTTTGATGCTTCAGATTAAACAATGTCAAGAATAGGCTTTAATGCTTGCAGATTAAAAATAAAACATTTAAATTTGCTAAACGAATGATTATGATGAACGCTATCGAAATGCGAGGAATAAAAGGTGTAATGTTGACTACACTGATGTCATTCATCACACCGGTGGTTATAATGGGGCAGGATTTGCCTCAGAATTTCGTGCGTGAGATTGTGCTTTGCGAGCCTGATACAGCCATTGGGAATACGCAATTACAAGCACGTAGCACAACAACTTTCTATGATGGACTTGGCAGACCAATTCAACTTGTCAAGGACAACGCTGCTGCAGATTCAAGTGATATAGTCGAGATGACAAATTATGACTCTTATGGACGCGAACGCTTTGTGTGGTTGCCGACTGCAATACATGGCAGAGAAAGCCAGGATCTCCCATTCTCACCAAATACCATTGAATTAGAATCAGAATCGTTCTATGGCGATAGCCGACCATTTACAGAGTCTGTCCCAGATGACACTCCTGATTTGGAGGAACTATACCGTGTGAATCCTGGTGCCGCCTGGAATGCAAGAGGGCACAAGATAGAATTCCGTCATGGTCTTTGTACATCAAGATATGGCGCATACAGCTGCCCACGGTTCGATGTCGGCAATAGTGGTGAGCTTATGTTGTGTGGGGAATATGAAGAAGGAGCGCTACGCTACAAAGAAACAATTGACGAGGACAGTGTATGGACCATAAAATTCCTCGACACCGACAATCACGTTGTGCTTGAGATCAAGAACTCTACTACCGGAGGTGATATTGAAACGTATTATGTGTATAACAGAATCGGGCAGCTAATCTATGTCATTCCGCCTGAATCTGCACGGGCTTTGCTGTCTGCCGGCAATGGTGTATGCGACAATAGCATTGTGCACAAGAGCTGTTACTACTATGCCTATGACCGTTACAACCGTATTGTTGAGAAGCGCATTCCCGGTGCCGAACCGGAATACTACATATATGACGCTCTCGACAACGTGGTAATGCGGCAGGACGGAAACCTGCGCGGTGAAGGGAAATGGTATGTGACAAAGCTGGACAATAAGTTCCGCAAGGCCGTGGAAGGCGTAGCTACGCTTGGGAACTCCACTCGTGAGAGTCTCCAGCAAATATGGAAGGACAGGCTCCCTATTGAAACAAAGAGCAACTCATTGACAAAGCTATTCTATACCGACACTTGTGGCATTCCTGATTTCGTGCCACTTGTTTCCTATTTTTACGACAATTATGAGCATTGGACAAGATTCTCTGGTATGAATCATCTACCCATTGATTCCGACTATCCGGCAGGGCTTACCGATGCCTCAGGTCTGCTTACCGGTAAGGTGGTGTGGGATAAAGACCAGTATGTTGTGAGTGCGACATCCTACGACAAGGATTTCCGTGAGGTCCTTACTTGCGAGACCAATTACGACCACACCTATTATCTGAGCGCATTCTGCAAGTTTGACTTTGTAGGGAATATGATTGCAAAGAAGATTGTCTATGACAACATCGACATATCAGAGCTAATTACCAGTGAGTTCAGATATTCCTATACACTTTGGGGGCAACTTAAGAGCGTGGAGCATAGGCTCAAGGGAGCCGAATGGCACAAACTTTTCACCTATGACTACGATAATGTGGGACGGCTCGTCAGCAAGACTATTCACCCACGATACAATCAGGCCGGCACCACCACAATATCCTATGGCTACAATCTGCGCGGTTGGGTCACCTCAGTTTCATCACCGCTATTCAGCCAGTCTCTTGCCTATGAGTCATCAAAAGGCAATGCTCTCCCTCGCTGGGGAGGTTCTCCGAGTGCTACATCATTTACGAGCATAAATCGTAAAGGGAGCCTCGATACATGCAGTGTCACCTACCGTTACGACGAATTTGATAGGCTTGTAGAGGCACGCCAGCTATCGCCTTTGTCTGGATATACCACAGGATACACAACATTGACAGAAGATGGGGTCCTGTGCAATTCATCGGGTTCACATGTCAATTACACCAAGAGCGATACGCTTGTCAATACCCGAGCGGCAAATCCCAATCAAGGCATAGCAGGCGAAATATTGAGACCTATCGACATCACCGGTAGCCTACCATTCAGCGAGTCGTTTGCCTACAATGCAGATGGCAGTCCTACGGTCATTGCACGAGGCGACAATTCCAAAAACCAGGTACAATATATTACAATAAGTTACGATGGTACGCAGATTGCAGCAATGCATGAGGACAAGCAGGTGGAAGGGCTATATCCCGACATACCGAGTATAGCGAAGGGGGATTACACCACAGGCTGGACTTACGATGCCAATGGAAACCGCACGTCCGACCCGTCAAGGGGAATTGTATCGATTGAATATAATGAACGAAACCAGCCCACTCGCATCACATTCACCGATGGCAGCCACATCGACAACTACTACCGTAGCGACGGCACCTTTTCGGGGCACACCGACTATGAGCGGACCATCTCCACTGTGAACAGCGGCACAGGCACACAATCCACATTTTCGCGGTCTGAGACCAATTATGTGGGCGACTTTGTCCTCAAGGGATATATGCCTGTGAAATACTATTTTGACGGTGGCTACATCGATATCGACTACAACACACGAGCTACAAGCTACAACTATTATATCCACGACTGGCAAGGAAGTGCAAGAGCCGTTTTTGACGATGCCGGGGCACTGGTGCAGGCTGCCGACTACTCGGCATATGGGGTGCCGAGCTCGCGCTATGGCAGCTTCAG
>ERZ1032130.448-NODE-448-length-10352-cov-5.065262_pt1 | contig 10352 bp, 8 predicted proteins | sample MGYA00517879_ERZ1032130 | MGnify/ENA primary metagenome ERZ1032130 (study PRJEB33719, sample SAMN04262597) | wastewater metagenome | biome: rural village; feature: animal feces; material: feces | host: Bos taurus | place: El Salvador | collected 2012-01-31 ...
GTTCTCACAGAGAACGGCTCGTCTATCGTGAACGAGGAGAATTGGGGACTTCGCAAACTTGCTTACCCCATTCAGCACAAATCAACAGGCTTCTACACCCTCATTGAGTTTGATGCAGAGCCTAAGGTTGTAAAGAAACTTGAGATCGCATTCCGCCGCGATGAGAAAGTGCTTCGCTTCTTGACATTCCGTCTCGACAAGTATGCAGCAGAATATGCAGCAAAGAGAAGAAGTCTCAAGGGCGCAAAAGCTAACACTACTAACGAAGAGGAAAAGAAGGAGGATTAATTATGGCACAGACTCAATCAGAAATCAGATATCTTACTCCGCTTTCAGTGGACGTGAAGAAGAAGAAATATTGCCGTTTCAAGAGAAGCGGTATCAAGTATATCGACTATAAAGATCCTGAATTCCTCAAGAAATTCTTGAATGAGCAGGGTAAGATCCTTCCCCGCCGCATCACCGGAACTTCACTCAAGTTCCAGAGAAGAGTGGCTCAAGCCGTGAAGCGTGCACGTCACTTGGCATTGCTTCCTTATGTAACCGACTTGATGAAATAATTTAAAGCAAAAGGAGGAAAAAGATTATGAAATTAATATTGAAAGAAGATATCGCAAACCTTGGTTACAAGGACGACGTGGTTGAAGTGAAGAGCGGATATGGCCGTAACTACCTAATTCCACAACAGAAAGCTGTAATCGCCACTCCTTCGGCTCTGAAGATGCTGGCTGAGAATCAAAAACAACGCGCCCACAAGCTTGCCAAGATTAAGGCTGATGCCGAGGCTGCTGCCGCTGCACTCGAGGGCGTAACACTCACAATCGGTGCCAAGACAAGCTCTACCGGAACTATCTTCGGCTCGGTTAACAGCATTCAAATTGCAGAAGCACTTGAGAAACTTGGCCACACTGTAGATCGCAAGCTCATCTACTTGAAGGACGCAGTGAAGGAAGTTGGTAGCTACAAGGCTACTATCAAGTTCCACAAGGAAGTATCTGTTGAAATTCCCTTTGAGGTTGTTTCGGAGTAATTACTTACCGACAATAAATACAGAAAAGAGGCAAATTCGCAAGAATGAGCCTCTTTTTTATTGCAAATCATTGAAGTGTTATAGAATTTTCTTAACTTTGCAAAATTAAAGATATGTAAAATAGACATTTATAGGCAAGCTGACGATGAGATAATACACCTAATAAGGTTGCTTTAATGTTAATTTATTGTTAAATCCGATTAATTGATGTAGCAAATCATCGTTTTTTGCGTCTAATGATAGGCTTTGGCTCAATAATGGAGCTGTAAAGATTAAGAAAACAAAAACTAAACATAAAGAATAATTAATTAAAAACAGAAAAATGAGAAAATTCAGTTTTATTTTTTCGTTGCTGATGGCATTCATTATGGCTGTTCCTGCAATCGCACAGGATCCTGAAGCTATAATGATGCAGCCATTGCCAATCGACCAGAATGTACGCTATGGCGTGCTGCCTAATGGACTCACCTATTACATCCGCCACAACGAAGAGCCCAAGAACCGTGCAGAGTTTCATATTGCACAGAAGGTTGGTTCTATTCTTGAAGAGGATAACCAGCGCGGACTTGCACACTTCCTTGAGCACATGGCATTCAATGGCTTGCAGCACTATCCCGGCAAGTCGATGCTTGAATACTTCCAGAGCATCGGCCTAACATTTGGTGGCGACATCAATGCCTACACAGGCTTCGACCAGACTGTTTATCGACTTTCAAACGTACCTACCGAGCGTGAGGCAGTGCTCGATTCAGCACTTCTCGTGCTTCACGATTGGTCGTGTGCAATCACACTCGACGAGAAAGAAATTGATGCCGAGCGTGGCGTAATCAATGAGGAGTGGCGCACACGTGGCGATGCTTCGATGCGCTTGTATGAGGCTGTTCTTCCGGTTATCTTCAAGGGTAGCAAGTATGCCTACCGTCTGCCTATCGGAACAATGGACGTGGTGATGAACTTCAAGCCACAGGAACTTCGCGACTACTATCATCGCTGGTATCGCCCCGACCAACAGGGTATCATTGTGATTGGTGATTTCGATGCAGCCAAGATGGAACAGAAAGTTAAAGACTTGTTCTCACCCATTAAAATGCCTGAGAATGCTGCAAAGCGCGAGTATTTCCCCGTTCCCGACCATAAGGGTATAGACTATGCTCTTTACACCGATCCCGAGTCGCCAAGCTCACTTATCTACCTTTTCTTCCAGCATGAGACATACCCTCGTGAACACAAGAACACTCTCGGTTATATGTTGACCCACTTGGCTACCAACCTCGTTAACTCTATGTTCAATAGCCGCTTGAATGAGATTGCCCAAGACCCTGCTTCGCCAATGGCTTATGCCTACAACTATGATGGCAACTTCTTCATTGCACAGACAAAGGACGCATTCACATTCATTGGTGTGGCAAAGGAAGGCAAGACACTTGACACTTACAAGACTCTGCTCACTGAGGCACAGCGCGTGAACCTACACGGTTTCACACAGAGCGAGCTCGACCGAGCTAAGGCTGAAGTCAAGCAGCAATATGAGACAATGTTTAATGAGCGCGACAAGCGCAAGAGCATGCAGTATGCCGAGGAGTATATCAACCACTTCTGTGAAGGAAGCTATATCCCGGGCATCGAGATAGAATATCAGATTCTTCAGGGTATTCTTCCACAGATTGACCTCGCCACCATCAACCAAATTGCAAAAGAGGCTATCTCGGAAGATAACGTGAGCCTTATCATTAACGGACCTAAGAAAGATGGTGCCGTATATCCTACAAAAGAAGAGGTTGAAAGCAACTTCAAGACTATCTTTGCATCACAGGTAGAGGCATACGTGGATAACGTATCAACAGAGCCTCTTCTTGCCAATGAGCCAACTCCCGGCAAGATTGTGAGCGAGAGCACCGATGCTGCTACAGGCATCACCACAATGAAGCTTTCAAACGGTGCAACCGTGCTTCTCAAGCCCACCGACTTCAAGAACGATGAAATCAATATGGATGCTATCAGCTTGGGAGGTTACAGCATCTATAATGGCAAGTGCAATCCCGACATTATGTTCTTCGACAATGCTGTGGCTTGCAGTGCCCTTGGCACATACACAACCACTGCCCTCGAAAAATATCTCGCAGGCAAGAAGGCAAGCATCAGCTTTAGCATGGACGATGCCTATGAGAACATAAACGGTTCTTCTTCGGTTAAGGATTTTGAAACAATGCTCCAGATGAACTACCTCCTCTTCACCGACGTGCGCAAGGACGAGAAGACCTTTGAGGCTCAGCGTAGCTCTCTCGTATCGAGCTTGAAGATGAAGATGAACAATCCTCGCTTCATTTTCGGCGACTCAATCAAATCGACCATCTATATGCACAACCCAATGAAGATGAATCCTCGCATTGAGGACATAGAGGCAGTCAACTACGACAACTGCTTGAAGCTCTATAGTGAGCGCGTTGCCAATGCCGGTGACTACACATTCAGCTTCGTAGGTAAATTTGATCTTGAGACAATCCGTCCGATGATTGAGAAATACATTGCTTCGCTCCCCGACAATGGTGTCCGTGAAAAGTATGGCTACAAAGTTCCAACTGCAAAGGGTGAGATTCTAAACAAGTTCACTTTGCCGATGGAGAATCCGAAAGTATCCGTTCGCTACAACCTCACTGGTGATATTGACTTCTCTATGAAGGCCCGCACAATATTTAACTTCCTCTCTGAGGTTATGGACATTGTCTATACTCGCACTATCCGTGAGGAAGAGGGTGGAACATACGGAGTAGGAACATATGCAGATTGCTCATTCATCAACAAGAACTACACCTTCATCTTCCAGTTTGATACCAACGTGGAGAAGAGCCAGCAGCTCACCGACCGCGCTATCAAGGAACTGAAGAATGTGGTAGAGAATGGTGCTGATTCAGCCGACTTCCAGAAGGTGAAAGAGGCTGCTATCAAGCAATATCAAAACCAGCTCCGTGAGAACAGCTACTGGATGAATGTCCTCACCAACAAGGCTCTTGGACTTGATTCTTATACCGGAATGGCTGACATTCTCAATAATCTTACTCTTGCCGATTTCAACGCTTTCGTTAAGAAGAACGTAAAATTCAAGAATGCTGCTACCATTATGATGGTAGGAGAGGCAAAGAAGTAAATTCTGAATAGAAATCAATAAAATCAGGCTGCACGGCTAATATTGGCAATGCAGCCTGATTTTTTTATGCAAAAAAATCTCGCCTGTGGTTGCTTTTGTAGCCTTAGGCGAGATATGCAAAAAATATTGAAAAGGGAATTAGATACGGTCGAGAACAGTCTCCACGAGGTCTTCAACGGCTGTCTTGTAATTGGGAGTTGCAGCTTTCGACATACGGTTAGCGATGATGCAGCACACTGTCATTGCGCGGTGACCCATGAGGCGAGCCATTCCTTGCAAGGCGGCACTTTCCATCTCATAGTTGGTGATGCGCCTTCCATTGTAGCGGAATGAGCTGATGCGGCTGTTGAGTTCGGGCTCGGCAAGAGGCAGACGAAGCTCTCGACCTTGTGGACCATAGAAGCCTACTGCTGAAATGGTGACACCATGCTCCATGCCTTCGCCCAGCTTCTCCACAAGATGCGAGTCGGCATCGGCAACGTAGGGCTTTGCCCATAGCGGATTCCACTGAACGTAATCGCAGAATGCACGCTCAAAGTCGAGGTCACAGGTTTCATTACGTCCGGCATAATAATTGAGCACGCCATCGAAGCCAAGGGCTTTTGTTGCAATCACTGGCGTGCCTACTGCCAAATCAGGCTGCAATGCACCCGAGGTACCGATACGCACAATGTTGAGCTGACGGAATTTATCTTTAGTAGTGCGAGAATCAAGGTCGATATTGGCAAGGGCATCAAGCTCATTGATGACAATGTCGATGTTGTCGCTGCCAATACCGTGCGACAAGCACATTATGGGCTTTCCATGATAAGTGCCACCAATGGTGTGAAATTCGCGGCTTGATACTTCAAAGTCTCTGGTATCGAAATGAGCGGCAACCATATTCACGCGGTTGGGGTCGCCTACGACGATAATGTTGTCGGTGAGTTGTTCCGGCAAAAGGTGAATGTGAAAAATAGAACCGTCGGAATTAACAATTAGTTCCGATTCGGGAAATTGTTTCTTTATCATAGTCGAATGATTTATGTGTGTATTATCTTGCAAAAATAACAAAAAAATGAGAAAGAACAATAAAATTCAATTTTTTTAATTATCGGAGTGAAAAACAAGGTAGAATTCTTGAAGTAGTGATAGAAAAATGATAAATTTGTAGAGTAATTGGGAGGATTGATAGTTCCTGATAAACATAACATCTGATAATACGAATCTAATTGAGATATACCGAAAATGTTGGCAAAAGGATTTGGAGCTGCTTTGCAGGGAATTGATGCATTATCCGTGACCATAGAGGCCTCGGTAACAGCAGGTGTTGGATTTTGCATAGTAGGCTTGCCCGATACAGCAGTGAAGGAAAGCTATGAACGTGTGAAGTCGGCTCTTGCGGAGTGTGGATTTGATTTTCCTCGACGCAGTGTGGTAATCAACATGTCGCCTGCCGATATAAAGAAAGAGGGCGCAGCCTACGACCTCCCTATAGCTATTGCTATTCTTGCTGCCGATGAGAAACTTGCTCCCGAACATCTCTCACACTATATGATGATGGGAGAGTTGTCGCTCGATGGAACACTGCTGCCCATAAAGGGAGTGCTGCCTATGGCAATAAAGGCTCGCGAGATGGGATTCAAGGGCTTTATTGTGCCGAAAGCTAATGAAATGGAAGCGGCAGTTGTGAACAAGCTCGAAGTTTATGGCATGGAAAGTCTGCGTGACGTAATAGATTTCTTGAACCTTACACGCCATTTCGAACCAACGGTGGTGAATACGCGCGAGGAATTTACCAAAGCAGTTGGACATTACGATTTTGATTTCAGTGAAGTAAAGGGGCAGGAGAATGTGAAACGAGCTTTTGAGGTAGCGTGTGCAGGTGGGCACAACATTCTGCTCGTGGGCAGTCCCGGCTCCGGAAAATCAATGATGGCAAAGCGGCTTCCCTCAATTCTGCCACCGCTGACGTTGCAGGAAGCCCTTGAAACTACAAAGATACACAGCGTTGCAGGAAAGCTGCAGCGGGGAAGCACACTGATGACGCAGCGACCATTCCGTTCACCACACCACACAGTGTCACCTGTGGCACTCGTAGGAGGCGGAAACAACCCCATGCCGGGAGAGATAAGTCTTGCCCATAATGGAATTTTGTTCCTCGACGAGCTACCGGAGTTCAGTCGCCAAGTATTGGAGGTGATGCGACAGCCACTCGAAGACCGACGTATTACCATATCGCGTGCAAAATACACTGTGGAATATCCCACATCGTTTATGCTCGTAGCTTCAATGAATCCATGCCCTTGTGGTTATTACGGACATCCCAGCAAGCCGTGCATTTGCCAACCGGGTGCCGTGCAACGCTATCTCAGCAAAATATCGGGTCCGCTTCTCGATCGAATTGATATTCAGGTGGAAGTTGCTCCTGTTGATTTCGATGAGATTTCGAGCGATACTCCGGCTGAAAGCAGTGCCAACATACGTGAACGCGTGGTAAGGGCGAGGGAAATACAGGCAGCACGCTTCTGTAACGAGTCGGGAGTACACTGCAATGCACAGATGTCATCGAAGCTGATACGCAAGCATTGCCATCTCGACAGCCACTCGATGATGATACTCCGCGATGCTATGACGCGCCTCAATATGAGTGCCCGTGCCTACGACCGCATTCTGAAAGTCGCCCGCACCATTGCCGACCTTGCCGGCTCCGAGCAAATCCAGCCAATCCATATCCGCGAAGCAGTAAGCTACCGCAACCTCGACCGCGGTGGGTGGGCAGAAAGAGGATTCTAAAAAGACCTTTTCATTCCAAATTAAATACCCCTGCCACATAAATTTGTAGCAGGGGTATTTACTATTGTTTAGTGATTCTGCCGAACGCTCAATTCATTCAAAAAGGTTATTTCGGCACACCATGAAATATTATTTCTTTTCGTTAGTGTTGGTCAAGGTTTTACCTTGAAATTGTCCTGTCTGGGCATCAAGGAATGTCTTAACTTTGGCAATTTCAGGTTCTGACATCTTGCGACCAACCTGGAATTCAGCCATCATTTCAATGGCTTTCTCCAATGTACTAACGCTACCGTCGTGATAGTATGGCCAAGTGAGTGCAACATTGCGCAGGGTAGGAGTCTTGAAACGATAACGGTCACGCTCTACCTTGGTTTGTGCCCAACGTCCGTTGTCAGAGTCGGTAAGTCCCGACTTCTCATTGATCTCGCGATTTTGGAAATAGTTATCGCGCTGACCCATCAGCTCGTATGACAGACCACCCATATTGACACCGGCATGGCAAGTGGCACACTTATAATCCTTGAAGATAGCGTAACCCTCAATCTGCTCTTCAGTCATAGCAGTCTTGTCGCCCTTAAGGTAAAGGTCGAAAGGAGAGTTGGGAGTGAGAAGAGTTTTCTCATATTCAGCTATGGCATCGGTGATAGTCTTTTCATTAATACCCTCTGGATAAGATGCAAGGAAACGCTTGCTGAAATCGGCATCTTCCGATAATTTAGCAGCGATCTCTTCAAATGACTTGCTTCCCATTTCCACGGGATTAAGTGGAGGACCAGCAGCCTGCTCAGCAAGAGTGGCAGCTCGGCCATCCCAGAACTGCACGAAATTGAATGCTGCGTTGTAAGATGTAGGTGCATTGATTCCGCCCAACTGTCCGGCAATACCCTCAGAGAACTGATCGTTATCAACACCGGCAGTCTCTATGCTATGACAAGTTGCACAAGAGATTGTGCCGTCACCAGAGAGTCGGGTGTCATGATACAGTTCCTTACCCAATTGCACTTTAGCTGCATCTACAGCGATGGAGTCGGGGATAGGACGGATAGGTTCGTTCTTAAATTCTGCGGCAGCTAACTCATTAGGATAGAATTGAGTGCGGTGCTGCTTCACCCATTCGAGAACGATGTCGGTCTTGGCTGATGTCAGAGATGATCCCCAATGTGCAAGATAGTACGACATCAGTGGCATGGTTCCATCTTGTACACACTTCTCCACTTTGGCGAGATCCACTTCGTTGACTGCCTCACCGGCAGCCACGGCCTTCATCATAGGCGCGATATCAAACATTTTGTACCCTTCTTCCACATGCGAAGCGATGAGTTGCTTGGCAACAGGAAATGAAGCGTAGAATGGTAGGTCGGGGCTCTCCGTGTGGCAGAACACACAACCTCCGTCATTCATGATTTCTGTCAACTGCTCATTTGCGGGCAGCGACTCGTCGGGAGCCTGGTTAACGGCACGGTAGGCTATTGCTAAGCCAACCACACAGATTGCTCCGCCGAGAATGATTTTACTTGTTTTCTTCATACGACTTGTTTTATATTAGTTATTGTATAGGATTGTATCTTATGAGAATTTACTTTAAGAATAGCTGTGCATACTGCTGCTGGCAGAAGGCAGTAGATTTACACCATACCAGCACATCTGAAGTAACAAAAATCCAATTATCAACCAAATGTAACTCATGCGGGCATGTCGGTATGTGGCATGAGAATCTGTTGAAGACTTAGAAGTGCGGCGGTGAATATACACTAAATATGCGCACCATGTAGCTGCTGCCCATATCTCCTTGGGGTCCCAGGTCCAATAGCTGCCCCATGCCTGTTTTGCCCAAATACAACCTGAGAGCATTCCAAAGGTTAGGAAAGCCATACCTATCTTCACGAGTTGATCTGCTGAACAGAGATATTTGCCGGTATGCTGCCACAATCCGCCCACAGCGAGCAAAAATGCGCAGCCAAAGACGCTGTAAGAGAAAATATATACGGTAACATGTGGTACGAACCATGCGCTCTGCAGAGCCGGCATAAGGCTTTGGTCATGGATGTCGGGCTTGAAAATGTTGATGCAGATAAATACGCTTGCCACTATCAACGAGAACACTTGAATCCATCTGTATTGCCATCTAAGATATACAATCCACCCCGACACAACCATAAACAGTGAGTACCATAGGCGTGTTTCTCCAAGTGTCCTCAATGGCGGACGCTCCAGACTCAACCACAAACCTCCCACAAACACAGCGTAAATGATGACACCTATGGCTGTGCACCACAGGGCAACCTTGCTACATCTATCTTTGTTGCAGAAGGTAGCCGCTACACCGGCAGTCCAGAGTATCACTGAAACTGCGGCAAATGGTAAAAACAAATCCCATGTTATCATCATACTCTTGTAGTGCTTATCGTATTGTCAATATCCTTTATTCTCTCTGAAATATGAGGTTTCGCTCTCTTTACACCACCTGCAACTGCCCCTATAAGCAATAGAACTATACCTGTCAGCATAGGGTATTTCCATGGTTGGTGTTCAATCATGAAGACACAGTAGATTCCGTCGGCTTGCCGAAGGAAATTCATAAGATATAAGTCGTCAGACATATTGAAAGAGTGGGGATTGTTTACGGCAATCTCAACAGGCTTGTTGTCAATGAGTATGGTGGCTTCATATTGCGTGGGTGAACCATTTGCTGCATTAGTCTCGATATTGAAGTTGAGCAAACGGAGGGTGTAGGGCAATGAAACAGTGTGGCTATTTGCATCAATAGCCGAGGTAGTGTCACAGTTTGCGCTAACAACAGCACGAAGTGAGCGATTATCTCCAGATCCGGCAAGTCCGCAGAACAGCATCAGCCAAATCCCTACATGTGTAGCAATGAATATCCAGTCGGTTTTTTTATGCCGTGTAATAATCCTATGTAATATAGCGAGTGTAAGATTGACCATAAGGGCAACAAGCAAAGCGACAAAAGGTATTGACGATTGAAACGATGAATTTGCCGACATACAGCCGCCAATAATACATGCAAATACAGACAGAGCAATGAGTAGGCACGCCATTTTGGAAGAACGCATATCCTTAATCCATCGGCTTTTTCCCCACTCCTTTTCGGCAACGTACAGTATAGCTAAAGCGCCAACCCCTAAGGCAGCACCAACAGGAAATGCAAACAACCGGTCATCAATATTGCCAAATGCCAACTGCAGGGCTAAGGCTATTGCCAGATATATTGTTATCCACAAACGCATAACTGTATTTCTCAATTATACTGCAAATATAAGAATCCAAATTAAAAAATGCAAAAAATAGACTAAATTTTAAGCCTTGATTGTAACCCATACAGCCTATTTCCTGACTTCGTCATTGCGTACCCCAAAAATCTTCATTAAAGAGTTTGGCGAT
>ERZ1032130.450-NODE-450-length-10335-cov-5.886284_pt1 | contig 10335 bp, 8 predicted proteins | sample MGYA00517879_ERZ1032130 | MGnify/ENA primary metagenome ERZ1032130 (study PRJEB33719, sample SAMN04262597) | wastewater metagenome | biome: rural village; feature: animal feces; material: feces | host: Bos taurus | place: El Salvador | collected 2012-01-31 ...
CAATCAGCATAAAAGGCTTGTTTTCCTCAACAGCATGAAAAATATTCACAAGCCCCTGTTCCCATGTATCATAGGTAGTATTTCCATTGGCTGCTTTTCGTGAATCCTCCTCGCAGGACCATTCAATCAGGTCATAAATATCTTTGAAATGATAATAAAAAGTTGCACGATTGACACCACAGTCTTCTGTAATATCATTAATCGTAATTTTGGTAACCGGCTTTTTCAGTAACATCTTTTTGAGAGATGCCTCTAATGCTCTTTTTGTAATATCCGACACTTATCAATCCCTCCTGTTCTGTATATCATTCCACTCGTATGAAAAATATTATACCAAACTCACATTTTTTCCACAATGAACAAAAAATAAAGCAAATTACAAATGACAAATCAGCCAATACCTGATATCGTCATAAACGTCTTCTCTGTTTGTCTCATTGATCAATTCATGTCTGTCATTTTTATAAAGTTTTATCGAAATATCCTTAATTCCTGCTTTTTTGTAGAATTCATAAACATTTTTAACTGCTTTTCCATAATTACCAACAGGGTCTTCTTCTCCTGCAATCAAAAACACAGGAAGGTCCTTCGGGATTTTTGCAATATTATTTGAATCCTGTATGAATGACAGCACGTCCAATAAAGTACGGTATCCATTTACCGTAAAACAATATGTACAATACTTATCCGTATTATATTTATCAACAATAGTTTCATCCTTTGTAAGCCAATCATTTGATGTCCTAACGTTTGGAATATGATCATTAAATTTGCTGAAAAACATATTTTTCAGCATCTTGGATCTATAGCGGTCTCCCTTAAAGAATTTAGTCAGTGATACCATTATTTTACCAGCTTTCAGTACACTTCCAGCCTGGTTGCCTGTTCCGGAAATAATCACTCCATCCAACTCATTTCCATATGTCATTATATAGCGCCTTGCCATAAATGACCCCATACTGTGTCCAAACAAGAAATAAGGAACATTAGCGTAATTTTTCTTTGCAAAACGAGTTACTTCATATAAATCTGCAACGACAGTTTCACTCATGTTACTTGGACAAAAATACCCCAAATCGTCATCTATTTTTGCCGTTTCTCCATGACCAAGATGGTCATTCCCAATTACAAGAATACCATATTGGTTTAAGTACCTTGCAAATTCATCATAGCGTTTTATGTATTCAATCATTCCATGAGAAATCTGAACAATTCCAATTACTGTAATATTGGGTTCCCAAATAACAACATGCAACTGATTCTTTCCATCTGAGGATGGTATATATAATTCCTTCATTATACTGCCTCCTCGTTTCTTATCTCTAGGAATAAATTTTAAATTTCCTATGCATTATTTCAAGTATCCTCTATTTCAGCATATCAGATATCCTCCCAACGACAATAGGCAAACATCTTTGCAATGCCCAAGAACAGGTACTCCAACAAAGTAGCTCTAATAAGTAAACTTTTTAATACATGAATTTTCATTGTAACAAATTGATCCACTCCGTTTCTAATTCCGCAAAGCCAATATTTTTGACTATTTCAACAAAATCATATTTCTACCATAGCGAGGTTTTTCCATTTCCATGTTGTAATCTCTCGGAATCTTTAATCCAGTAAAATCAAGTATCACTGGTCATAATCACTCAAGATACCGAGAGATTATAAAATTCTTTTATTTTTCGTAAATATCAATTGCAAATAATGGTTCCCCTTGTTTGATTACACCTCTGGTAAGAAGGCGAACCTTCTGATATTCTTCCAACTCTGTACAAAGTATCGGAGTTGCAAGAGATGAAGCATGATTCTTTACGTAATCCATATCAAATTTCAGCATTGGATCTCCCTTCTGTACTTTATCTCCTTCTTTTACAAAAAGCTCAAAACCCTTACCATCTAATTTTACTGTATCAATCCCCACATGAAGCAGCATTGAAATTCCTGCTTCTGTCTGAAAACCAATTGCATGCTTTGTGCTGAAGATGAAACAAACTTCTCCGTTTTCCGGTGCACATAACACTCCCTCCTTCGGAATTACCATCACACCGTCACCCATCATACGGCTTGCAAATACTTCATCCGGTGTTTCTGAGAGATCTGCTGCTCTACCATTGAACGGACTTGAAACAATCATCGAATCAATTAATCTAGGTTCCTTTTTTTCAATCAATGCTTCTTCAGCTGCTGTTTCCAAATATTCATCTAGATTTGATTTTATCACAGCAACCTGTGGTCCGTAAATAATCTGAACCCCATTTCCGTTTATAACAACACCTATTGCACCGGTTGCCTTTAATATTGCCTCATCTACCAATTCCGGTTCATATACTGTAATGCGAAGTCTTGTCCCACAGCAGTCTACATCAGAAATGTTCTTCTTCCCGCCAAGTCCGCTGCAAATACCAGCCGACAGTTCATCCTTTTCTGCATCTTCTTCTGTATCTGTCTTTTTCTCATTCACATCACTTCTTGTATAAAGTTTTACTTCTTCATTATTATCACGACCCGGTGTCTGTAGGTCAAGCTTCCTAATCAGGAAAGAAAATAAGAAATAGTAAACCACAAAATAACCAACACCAACGATGACAATCCAGATCCAGTTGGTCTTCGCATTCCCCTGAAGGATACCAAAAAGAAACATGTCGATGAAACCACCGGAGAATGTCATACCTACACCAACTTCAAAAATGTGCATCAGCATGTATGCTGCACCGGCAAATACACAGTGAATGATATAAAGCAGTGGTGCTGTGAAAAGGAATGTAAATTCAATCGGTTCTGTAATACCTGTTAACATAGAAGTCACTGCTGCGGAAAGCAAAAGACCTGCAACTGATTTCTTCTTTTCAGGTTTCGCACATTTGTACATTGCCAATGCTGCCCCTGGAAGACCAAAGATCATTAATGGGAACTTCCCGGACATAAATCTTGTTGCTGAAACTGAAAACTGTGTCACTGTTGGATCCTCAAGCTGTGCAAAGAAAATGTTCTGCGCGCCTTCTACCACACGACCGGCCACTTCCATGGTTCCCCCAAGGGCTGTCTGCCAGAATGGAAGGTAAAATACATGGTGAAGTCCAAACGGTATGAGTGCACGTTCCATAAGTCCGTAAACCCATGTTCCTGCATAACCGGATTCCATGACAACACTGCCTACGGCATAAATTCCCTGCTGTACCATAGGCCATACATAAAACATCACAATACCTACGAATGTATAAGTAAGGCCACTGATAATTGGAACAAATCTGGTACCGCCGAAGAAGGAAAGTACCTGTGGAAGTTCAATTTTATAGAACCTGTTATGAAGTGCCGCCACACCAAGACCTACAATGATGCCACCGAAAACACCCATCTGCAAAGATGTGATACCAACCACTGAAGTAGTCGCACCACTGAGCATTGCTTCTGCACCACCATGACTTGTGATCATCGCAGAAATGGATGCATGCATAATAAAGAATGCGATTGCTGCTGCCAAAGCTGCAACTTCTTTTTCTTTTTTCGCCATACCGATTGCTACCCCCATGGCAAAGAGGAGCGGCAGATTGGTAAAAACGATGTCCCCGGCCTGACTCATAACACCAAGAATCTCGTTCATGAAGGTTCCCGGACCCATAATTCCCATGAGACCGTAAGCCTGAAGCATCGTTTCGTTGGCAAATGAACCGCCAATTCCAAGCAAAAAACCTGCTACCGGCAGAATTGCAATTGGAAGCATGAAGGAACGACCTACACGCTGCAGTACACCAAAAATTTTATCTTTCATGAAAATTTCTCCTTTTTTTGCACAAATACAGTAAGGCTTTTAAACAAAAAATAGACATTTTCTATGGATTTGTCAACGGGTTTCTGATAAAATATCTCTATCAAAATCGGTGTTTTGGAGGATTTTATGGAAAAGATTACAAGCTTTACAATTGACCATATAAAATTACAGCCAGGGGTTTATGTATCCAGAAAAGACCCTGTGGGAAATGAAATTATCACAACTTTTGACCTTCGTATGACAAGTCCAAATGAAGAGCCTGTGATGAATACTGCAGAAATGCACACCATCGAGCATCTGGCTGCTACCTATCTTCGCAACCATCAGGAATTCGGAAAAAAAATCATCTACTTTGGACCAATGGGATGCCGTACCGGCTTCTACCTTCTCTTAGCCGGAGATTACGAATCCAGAGACATCCTTCCTTTAATGGTAGAAATGTGGGAATTCATCCGCGACTTTAAAGATGAAGTACCTGGTGCAAGTGCCAAAGATTGCGGAAACTATCTGGATATGAATCTTGGTATGGCAAATTATCTTGCAAAGAAATATTTGGAAGAAGTTCTTTATGATATTACAGAAGACAGACTTGTTTATCCTGAATAATATCAACTCATAAAAACCACCACAAAATATATAATAGCGGCTCGAGGCTTCGCTTGACCTCGCCTTATTTTATATATTCTGCGGTGGTTCATTTTATTTCAGTCAATAATGACTATTCTGTTTTTCAACATCTTCGTTAAATGTAATTGTCTGAATCATTTTGTCGATTCTGGCACCCCAGCCTTCTATGCCTTCTGCTGACATGGTTGCTGTGATTAACAATGCCTGTTCTTTGTTTTCTACAATGTAGAAACGATCAGCTGTATCATCGTGTACAACTTCAATCATTCTAATTTTCACGTTTTTATCATCAGCTTTTAAGGTCTTTATCTTGCTGATGGTTACTTTTTTATACTCACCGGAATCTTTGTAGTTTCCGGCTGCTTCCTTCAAATAAGCATCATTCAGCTTCATGTCAACTTCCGGCACAAGAATGACCTGTGCAAATGCTTCATCTGCTGCTGCCTTATTTGTAAATCCTTCATGCCCGTGAATTGTTTCCGCCATCATACTTCCCGGAAACCAGAGTTCATATCCATTTTCACTGATATACTGAACTTCAATATATTCTTTCTTAATTCCTTCGATTTCAACGGATGCCGTACGCTTTTCAGGTTCTACGCCAATATCGCCGATTTCAAAAACAAAGCCATCTTTGGAAGGATTCAGATAGATCACTGCCTGATGAAGCTTCATAACCGCCTTTTCTCCATCGACAGTTTTTACCGGTTCAAACTGAAGCATCATTGTATTGCCAAGTTTGATATCCACGTAATCACCCACAGCTGTTGCCGTACCAGCCATGCGTTCTTCAATATCCATCAAATAATCTGAAGATCTGAGCACAAAATCCTCCATGGTCTTTGTATCATGTACCACCAGAACATGCAGTTCTTCTGCATTCACGCCTTTTCCATCAGAGAGATTTAATGTAATCTGTAGCTGATTTTCTTCCGCATTCCAATACATTTCAGGCTGAATGTATGTTTTCTCTGAGGTGTATTCCCAGTCAAAATAGTTCACATTTCCATCATAATCGATGGCAACACCTCTCAGTTTATATTCTTCATCATTGTATCCGTAAAGTGCAATTTTATCATTTGGAAGCTCTGCCAAAAGTACAATGCCCTCTTCCCAGCCATCCTCGCCGAATTCCTTTGCATTTGCCTTTACTTCTTCCCAATCCATACTGCTAAAACGCTCTATGATAATCTGGCTCTCCGTCTTCTCCGGCTCCTTGGATTCTTCTTCTACTTCCACCTGGATTTCTTCTGCCGGCGGAACGTTCACAGGCTCTGCCGGTTCTTCTTTATCAAGAATACTGACTACACCTGCAAAACCCAATACTGCAACTACTGCCAGCGCTGTCCAAAAATGCGGTTTCTTAAAATTCAAAAAATCTTTCGCTGTCATTTTGTACCCTCCTAAAAGTTTTTTCATTTGCAGCAATCTATGCTCATTTCATTTTACAGAAAGAAAACTCTCTTGAAAAGTAACTTCATAAATAATTAAGAAAGTTTTTCCTGCGCTCCATATTCTGCTACGATTTCATGAAACTGGCTGCCGCAGCGTTCAATTTCGCCTAATACAACATCTGACATTTCCCTGTTTTTAAACCAGTTGTCTCTGGTAATCCCTTTGGTTATTGTTGGAATCACCAAAATTTCCGTCTCCGGAAATAAAATCTGATAATACAGCTTACTTCTTCTTGCATGATATGCCTGACAGCAAAGAAGGGCTTTTTTCACCTTAATTCCTCGCTCATCCAGAAGTTTTCTTGTGTTTATGGCATTCTGATAAGTATACGTTGCTTCTCTTTCCTTTAAAATCGCTTTCTCAGGTACTCCTTCTTCCATTAAAAGATAAGCGAAATGATCACTCTCTGTCTCAAACTGATCTACCATACTATGGCCGGTCCATTTCGCATATTTCCCGGATGGAACGATCAACGGCGCATATCCTTCCAGATAAAGCCTTGCCGCAGTCTTTGCAAGCACACCTTCCTCTGAACCCGGCAGAAAGATCACATCCGCTTTTTGAGGTTCATCCTCTAAAAAAATAAAATTAGTCAGTTCTTCCAAAAATTTTGTCATGTCCTGCTCCTTCGTATCTTAAAGGGATTTTTTGATGATTCCGCTTTCTGCAATAGCTTTCACAGCGTCTTTGATCACTTCCACCGGATATACCAGTGCAAATCTTACATATCCTTCCCCAAGGCTTCCAAAGGCTGTTCCGGGAACCACGATCACCCCGGACTTTTCCATCAGTTCCAGAACAAAGGCTTCACTGCCGGCAAATCCATCCGGGATTTTCGCCCACACAAACATGCTTCCCTGACTGTCCGGTACATTCCAGCCAATGGAACGTAATCCGCCGCAAAGCGCCTTGTTTCTGCGTTCATACTCTGCACACTGTTCCTTCACCATATCCTGTGGTCCTGTCAGTGCAGCCACTGCTGCCAGCTGAATTGCAGGGAAAATACCATAATCAATCTGAGAACGCACCTTTTTAAACTGGGAAATGATTTCCGCATTTCCAACTGTGAAAGAAATTCTCATACCTGTCATATTGTAAGTCTTGGACAGAGAATAAAATTCCACTCCCACTTCCTTGGCGCCTTCATATTCAAGGAAAGATTTTCCAACTCTGCCGCCATATACAATATCCGCATAAGCATTATCGTGAAGAACAATGATGTTATATTTCTTGGCAAAAGCAATCAGTTCTTTATAAAAAGCATCATCTGCTACGGCACAAACCGGATTCAACGGATAAGATACCACGATCAATTTTGCCTTTTTTGCAATCTCCTCCGGAATATTTTCGAATTTCAGCATGTAATTATCTTCCGGATAAATGGGATATTCCACAATCCGGGCATCACAGAACATTGGTCCGATAGAAAAAATCGGATATCCCGGATTTGGAACCAGTACAACATCTCCCGGATCACAGAGCGCCCATCCAAGATGAGCCATGCCTTCCTGAGACCCATAAACTGTCATAATCTCATTCTCGTCTAAAGTTACGCCAAAACGATTTTTATAATAGCTGATCATCGCCTGTAAAAGTTCCGGCTTATCATCAATGGCATATTTATAATTCTGCGGATTTTTACAGGCCTCCTGCATGGCTTCCATGATATGTGGCGCAGGCTGAAAATCCGGCGTACCTATTGAAAAATTAAATACTTTTATTCCTTTATTTAATAAATCCTTTTTCTTTTCATTTAAAATATTGAAAATTCCACCCTCAATAGCGTTGGATTTTTCTGAAAATCTAAAGTCCATTTTCATATTCTCCTATGTACTTCACAAAATATATTATAATTTCCAATTCTAGTATAAAAATTTTTTTCCGTCAATTTATTTTCGCCTTGCTACCACCCTCGAAGTATGGTAGATTACTTGTAGGCAAATGTTGGAATCATCCGGCAAAGCAGGGCAGGAAACCCACAAACCTCTGCCCGTAAATATAATAGAAAGTTTGAGGACAGATTTATGGCAGAAAGAACAGAGGCATGCGGAAGCTGCACAGGCGACTGCAATACATGCGGAACAAGTGATATTACTGTAACAGTGAACATGGATGACGGCAGTGTTGTAGAATGTGCAATCCTTACAATTTATGAAGCAGGCGGACATGACTACATCGCGCTCCTTCCATTAACAGATGAAGGCGAAGCAGATGGAAGCGAAGTTTACTTATACCGCTACACAGTCACAGACGACGGCCCAATGCTCGAAAACATCGAAAACGATGAAGAATACGAAATCGCAGCAGACAGATTCGATGAAATGTTAGACGAATTAGAATACGAAGAAAATCTTGGAATTGAGTAATTTCCAAAAGTAATATACCGCGGAAAAGCTTATAAAAACGGCTCGAGGTTTCACTTAGCCTCGCCTCATTTTATAAGCACTTCCGCGGTTACTTTCTTTTTCCCGCAAATTCGTCTGATTCGCAAAACTCATCCACGAATCTGGAAACATCCATGGACTTGTGAAAACGTTCTTTTATAGAAAATACGTACAATAATTCTTTCGCTCTGGTCATGGCCACATAGAAAAGTCTTCGTTCTTCCTCGATTTCTTCTTTCATCACAGCCTTCTGATAAGGTGTAATCCCCTCATTTGCTTCCGGGATAAATACGATTGGAAACTCCAGACCTTTACTGGAATGCATGGTGCATAAAATCACTCCATCCTGTTTTTCTCTGTCCCTCTGCTGTTTTTCCAGATTCTGTCCGTACTCCTCTATATGCTTCTGCCATGCTTCCAGAGTTTCATATCCTTTTGCGGATTCCTGAATCTCTTCCAGCACCTCTAAAAGTTCTTCCACCTTTAACTTATGATCCAGTGCATAATCCCGCAAATACTGCTCATAACCAATCACATGACGAATGTAGTGAATCGCTCCATAAGGATTCATATTTTTCAACATTTTCAGATCATGCTGCAATGTCTCGATACGGTCACACATCCATGGCTTTTCTTCATAATACTGAAGCATCACATCCCAGCTGATAATCTCATCCTCCAGGCATTCTCTGCTAATATATCGAAGAGGCTTATTTAGTACCTGCAGAAGATCACTTCGCTTATTTGACCCTTTTCCTAGTTTTAAATAGGTCATCACATTTTTGGCAATCCAATGATCATATAAATTCGGAATTGCATCCTTCATCTGGAATGGAATGTTATACTCCATCAGCTTCTCTGCAAATGCCCCCGGCTGACGATTAGTTCTGCAAAGAACAGCGATATCACTATATTTTCCTCCCTGTTTATGGTAATAAAGAATCTTCTCTATCATACAGGCATACTCTTCCTTCTGATGATCAAACACCGCTGTAATCACCGGCTGTCCCTCTGTCCTGAAAGCCTTGATTTTCTTTTCAAAACGGTTGTCATTGTGTTCAATGACCTTAATTGCCGATTCTACAATCTGCTTTCTGGAGCGATAATTGGTATCCAGTAAAATGCGTTTTGCTCCTGGATAATCCTTTTCAAATCCCAACATGATTTCCGGTTTTGCTCCACGAAATCTGTAAATGGACTGATCATCATCTCCCACCATAAACAGATTATTTTCCGGTGCAGCAAGCAGTTTTACAATATCATACTGCAGCTGATTCATATCCTGGGTTTCATCAATCAAAATGAACTGAAACTTATTCTGCCACGCCCGCAAAATATCCCCTCGCTGTGACAAAAGTTCATAAGTAAAAATCAGCATATCGTCAAAATCAATCAGATTCTGCCGGCGTAATAAATTGTCATATTTTTGAAAAAGTTTTCTGAAAGATTTCGTATTACATGACAAAGCTTCATATTCCAGAATATTTTTCCGTTCATTTTTTACCCGGCTGATTTCTCCCATAATATTCTGAATAAACTCTGCTTCATCCTCAATTTCCAGATCCATATGGGAGATTTCTTCTTTAAAGAAACGGTTTCTCTGCTCTTCTTTAATAATATTGTCCGCAGAATATCCATAGGCATGCCTTAATATTCCAAAAAATACTGCATGAAAGGTTCCAAAGCTGACTGTCACATATTTTCTGTCAGTCATGGCTGTAAATCTCTGCTTCATCTCCATTGCCGCAGCCTTTGTAAAGGTAATTACCAGAATATTTGACGGATTTACCTTATGATGCTCGATCAAATATCTGGTTCGATATGTAATTACACGGGTTTTCCCACTACCAGGACCTGCCAGCACCAGCGCCGGACCTTTAAAATGCTCTATCGCACGTAATTGTCCTTCATTAAAATTTTGTTTCATACCTACTCCTAATGAAAAAAGGGATGATACTTCCGTATCATCCCAAGCTTTATGTACCTTCAAAACTTCATATTAAATTCTACTTCAATCTTAAGACATATTTAGGATAAACCTCTTATCTCTAACCAGCCTCTTGGTTAAGCCCTCGACCTATTAGTGACAGTCAGCTG
>ERZ1032130.451-NODE-451-length-10332-cov-3.469300_pt1 | contig 10332 bp, 13 predicted proteins | sample MGYA00517879_ERZ1032130 | MGnify/ENA primary metagenome ERZ1032130 (study PRJEB33719, sample SAMN04262597) | wastewater metagenome | biome: rural village; feature: animal feces; material: feces | host: Bos taurus | place: El Salvador | collected 2012-01-31 ...
CTGAACAATGACATTGGAGATAGCAAACATGGAACTCTGTATACCGGCCGGTAAGCCAATCCGAATGATCTTAAAGAAAGGTTGTTTATAGAAACGCATTTGCTTCATAGAGAGTTTGCAGGCATCAGTGCGGCGCATTAGCGCAATGACAACCAAAACTGCGGAAATAGCTTGAGAGGCAATTGTGGCCAGTGCGACACCGTCAACAGTCATGCCGAAAACGACAACGAAGAATATGTTCAGCAGCACGTTGATCACACCGGAAATCATTAGAAAAATCAAGGGGCTCTTGGTGTCGCCGGCGGCTCTTAAGATAGAAGCGCAGAAGTTATATACCATGGTGAAAGTCATACCGCAGAAATAGATCCGCATGTACTTTGCAGACAGAGGCAGAACATTTTCCGGGGTTTTCATCAAGGTAAGAAAAGTTTTGGAAAACACTACACCCACAATGGACAAAATTATGCCGCCAATGATCGCAGTGGGAAGTGCAGTGTGAACAATGCGATGAACCTCTTTTTCATGATTGCCGCCAAGCGCATGAGCGACAGAAACACCTGCACCAATAGATAGACCGATGAACAAATTGACAATCAGATTGGTGATTGCGCCGGTAGCGCTGACTGCAGCCACATTGATGCTGCCGCTAAAGCGGCCAACAATTACCAGGTCTGCTGCGTTGAACAGCAGCTGAAGAATGCTGGTAAGCATAATGGGAACTGTGTAGGTAATCAGACTGGACCAAAGAGATCCGCTCAGCATATTTGTACTTCGTCTCATAACTTTCACCTGCTTATTGACATTTTAGAACATCACAAACGGTAAGTACTTTTTCTTCTACAGTAAAACGAATGTCGAAACCTGCAAAACCGAGACCGTAAACGCGATCCGGTTTGCGCTGATAGGACGGCCGGGGATCATGGGAGAGCACGCCGATGGCTGCTTGGCGTTTGTTTTCCGGTAATACATTCAGTAATGTCTCTGGAAAAACAACTTCCAGGATAAAATCTTCAGCGGTATCGGTAAAGCCGCCGCGAGCATCAGGAAAGCTGTCTGAGTAGGGAATGTAGGGTTTAATGTCTACGATCGGCGTTCCGTCCATGAGGTCCGCACCTGCAACGTGAATTACAGTTCCTTCTGTTTCTGTATGCTCAACACCGAGGAGTCTGACGCAGGATAAACCTAAGTGGTTGGGGCGAAAGGGAGAACGAGTGGCAAAAACTCCCATTCGGGTGTTTCCACCCAAACGGGGTGGTCTGACAGTAGGAGACCAATCCTGACGGACAGCCTGGGAAAACTGCCAGATAAGCCAAAGGTGAGAATACCCTTCGATGCCCCGCAAAGCATCCGGGTTACGGAACTCCGGTTCAAAGACAATGGTGGATTCCAGTTCCTCCACCAAACCGCTTTGCCGGGGAATACCGAATTTTGTGGGGAAATCGCTTCGCATTTTCGCAATAATCTGGATGTTCAAGTTTTCCATTTAGGCACCAACCTTTCGGAAACAAAAGCTGATTGCAAAGCACAGCGCAAGGATCAGAGAGATGGCGGCACCGGCGGATGTTCCCCAATAATAGGAAACACATAGTCCGCCAATACCTGCAATCAAAGCGAGTAAAACGGAAAACAGATGATATTGCTTTAAATTCTTCGAGATATTTCTGGCAGATGCGCCGGGCAGTACCAGTAGGGAATTAAGGATCAAAAGACCCACCCAGGAAATTGCCAAAGTGACAACAACTGCAATGGCAACAGTAAACAGAGCCTGCATGAGCCAGGGTTTGATGCCACGGGAGGAGGCCAGCTGGGGGTGGATGGAGATCAGGGTCAGATGATTGCTGAAAAGCACCCAAAATGCCACAACTGCCAATAAGACAAGTGCCAAAAGACCAATTTGCGCAGGTGTTACAGATAAAATATCACCGATCAGATACTTATTGTATTTGGTAAAACTGGAACCGCCAAGTGTGGCAATAAAGATACCCAATGCAACTGCTGTACTGGAGAATACACCAATTAAGGTGTCAGCCGCGTGATTGCTGCGGCTTCTGACAAAGGAAAAGAGCAGCGCAAAAACTACTGAGAAAAGAACAGCTACCCATGTGGGTGCAGCTACACCACAGATGCAGCCGATGGCGATGCCGGTAAAGGCGGAATGTCCGAGGGCATCTGAGAAAAAACTCATTCTGCCGGTAACAATCATGGTGGACATCAGTCCGAATAGGGGAGAGAGCAGTAAAACAGCCAGCAGCGCATTCTTCATAAAGTCCCAATGGAACAGGTCAAAGGGAAGGAAATCGCACAGTGCATACCAAAGAGCAATCATCGGGATGCCCCCTTTCTGCGGAATACCCGGTTGAAACCATCGCTTGTAAGAACATCCACAGCAGACCCCTGGGTAACTATCGCGTGATCAATCAGTACGACATGATCCGCATACCGGGGCAGCATTGCAAAGTCATGGGTAGTCATCAGAATGGAAAGATCATAATCCTGGCGCAATTCATCCAACATGCCCATCAGTGTTTCCATTCCCTCAATGTCTACACCGGAGAGCGGTTCATCCAAAATAAGAATGTTGGGAATCGGATCTAGAGCCAGAGCCAAAAGTACACGCTGAAGTTCACCACCGGAGAGTGTACCGACCCGTTTGTCAATCAGATCTTCTCCGTGAACCCGCTCTAAGCAAGCGATGATATGGCCGCGGAACCCTTTCTTTAGGCCTAAAAATGCAGGCCTGCGGCTCATGCAGCAGGCAAAAAGATCCGCAACAGTAACGGGGTCACCGGGATCAAAAGTTGGGCTTTGGGGTACATAGCCTATGATAGGCTTGCGATTTCTTTGGCCGGGGACGGAGAAAGAAATAACACCCTCATATTCTCGTTGACCCAAAACAGCTTTCAGCAATGTACTCTTACCTGCACCGTTAGGGCCGATCAGCGCAACGATTTGACCACAATGCAAATGCAGATTTACGTCCCGAAGAATAGAATCCTTGCCAATTCTAACGCAAAGATTCTGGATTCTAAGGCAGCAGGAATGTCCGCAGGAACCGCCGTGTGTACCGATATTCATCCCAGCGCCTCCTTTACAGTATCGATATTATGGTACATGGAATCAAAATAACTATCCCCGGTCATGGCCATATCCAGAGCATAAATCTTGGCACCTGTTTCTCTGCTGATGATACCGGCGCAAGCATCGCTGCCGCTTACCTCAGTAAATACGGCAGGCAGATTGTGATCGTTTACAAGGTCAATCAAGGAGATAATTTCTTTAGCAGAAGGTTCGCTTCCGGATTCCTCCTCTATGGCCTTCAAAATTGTGAGATCAAAGGTCTCAGCAAAGTATGCAAAACCGTCATGGAATGTGATCATTTCTCTGCAAGACAACTGGGAGAGCGTGGTTTCTGCATAGGTTTGCAAATCATCCAGTTTGGCTGTAAGCACAGTGAGATTTTCCTGAAAGGTATCTGTATATTCAGGATAAACATCTGATAACCCTTTGCAGATATTCTGCGCCATGATTGCGGCATTGTTGGGGGAGAGCCAAAGGTGGGGATCTTGTTCGTGATGGTGACCGTGTTCCTCTGATGGCTCTTCTTCGTGCACATGCGTGCTATGAATGTGTGCGCCAGGGGATGAGTCGATGACACAAGGAGTAGAATGTAATATATCCTGAAGGAAATCCTCAAGGCCTGCACCGGAGATGACAACAACGTCTGCATGCTCTATCATCTGCATCTGACCAACCTGGAGGGTATAGTCATGCAGGCAAGACACATTTTCTGTGACGAGCCGGCCGACGGTCAGCGGTGTACCTTCGCAAAGCGCATCGGTAAAGTTGAAAACCGGCAGAGTTGTGGCGACAATATCAAAAGTTTGCTCGTTGGACGTACAGCCGCAACAGAGAAGCAGCAGGAAAACCAACACGAAGACAAATAATTTTCTCATAACATAGTCCATTTAAAAATCATAATTATCTACAATATATCATAACATATTTGTCAAGAAAAAAGGAGACTGCCAGAGCAGTCTCCTTTTCGATGTACTTGGTTATATTAGTGATTCTCCATCCAGTCGTCGACCTTGGTCTTAGCCAGACGCAGGATATCCTCAGTGGGATAGGGAGAAGTCTCGCCGCCCATTACATGCAGGAAATACAGGCCAGCGGGGGTCTGGTACAGGGATTCCTCATAACCAGCGGGATCACCAAAGAAACCACAGGTGTACTTCTTGACCAGGGTAGCGGTCTCGGTATCGTACTCCTTCTTGCAGATGATCTTCTTCATGAAAGCAACTCCTTTCTTTTGTAGATGAGAACGAAGTAATTATACACCAGAATTTAGAAATTTCAAGCAAATTAAGTGCTTTAGCTAACTTTTGGACTGAATTTTGGCGGTTGAGTTAATATTGCACAAAAATGTGAAGTCCTGCATGTACAAAATGCACAACGAAATTGGCTGGACTATGCTGTCTGTATATGGTATGATAAGGGAAAGGTGGTGAAATGATGCGAGATTTTCCTGTGTTTACGACGGAAAATGGAGTTGGAAGCCTTGTTCTGAGGGAAATTCCTTACCGTGGTGTTGCATATGTAACAATCCGGGATTCGTTGGATCCAATCGCTTTTTTGGATGAGTGTGCGGAGTTTTGCAGGTTGGCAGGTGCATCTGCCGTTTTTGCAAGCGGCCATGACTCACTGAGTATTTATCCTTTCCATACAAGTGTTTTGCAGATGTCGGGAACTTTGGATATGATTCCTGAAACAGATGCGTCATTGTTTCCGGTCACGGACAAAACTGTCAGCCGCTGGAGGGAGATCTACAACGGAAAAATGAAGGATGTAGATAATGCTTCCTATATGTCTGAAAGAGATGGAGATAAGCTGCTCAAGGACGGTAACGCCTATTTTGTTCATCGAAATGGGGAACTGCTTGGAATAGGTATTGCCGCTGCAGACCGGATTGATTGTGTTGCTTCCTGCAAAAAAGGTGCTGGTAAGGAAGTGGTGGCTGCACTTGCGTATGCACTTTTGAATGATCGCATTGTTCTTGAAGTTGCCTCAACAAATCAACGGGCAATTTCCTTATATGAGTCCTTGGGATTTATTAGAACAGCAGAGCTATCAAAATGGTATAAAATTTTTTGAAGCTGTCAAGGAAAAATACTTGACAAACCCTAACCTTTGCTGTATGATACATCAGGTGTCAAGGAAAAGACCTTGACAGGGGAGGACGAGGATGGACGCATTACAGATGACGCTGCTCTACGATTACTACGGAGAACTTCTGACCGATCGTCAGCGTATGTTTTTTGATCTGCGTCACAATCAGGATCTGTCCCTTGCAGAGATCGCTCAGGAGCTGAATGTGAGCCGCCAGGGTGTTCATGATAACTTAAGCAGAGCGGAAGCGCTGCTTATGAATATGGAAGAAAAGACCGGCTGTGTTCGCCGGGATCTGCAGTGCCGTAAGGCAGCCCACGAGATCATGACCATGGCTGAGGCACTGGCAAAACATGATGATGAAGATGTTTCCCTCCTGGCACGCAAAATTCTTGCTGCTGCCGAGGAATTAGAGGAGTAAATAATGGCATTTGAAGGACTTACCGAAAAAATCTCTTCTGCCTTCAAAAAGCTTAGAGGCAAAGGTCGCCTGAAGGAATCCGATGTCAAAGAAGCGATGCGTGAAATCCGCATGGCTCTTCTGGAAGCGGATGTAAGTTATAAGGTTGTTAAAGACTTTGTTAAGGCTGTTACAGAGCGCTGTGTTGGCGCGGATGTGCTGGAGGCATTGAGTCCTGCTCAGATGATCGTAAAGATCGTCAATGAAGAGCTTGTGAAGCTCATGGGCAGTGAAGCAAAGCATATTACGATTAATCCCAATGGTCCTACCGTTGTGATGCTTGTAGGCCTGCAGGGTGCAGGTAAGACTACCAACGGCAGTAAGCTGGCCGGTCTTATGAAGCGCCAGGGTAAGAACCCTCTGCTGGTAGCCTGCGATATTTACAGACCTGCTGCGATTCAGCAGCTAAAGGTCTGCGGCGAAAAGCTGGGAATCCCTGTCTTTGAAAAAGGACAGATTGATCCCGTTCAGATCGCCAAGGAAGCAGTCCTCTACGCCCGTCAGCGCGGCCACGATATGGTATTTTTGGATACCGCCGGTCGTCTGCATGTGGATGAGGCGCTGATGGAAGAACTGAAGAATATCAAGTCTGCTGTAAAGCCCAATGAGATCATGCTGGTTGTGGATGCCATGACCGGTCAGGATGCTGTGAATGCAGCACAGAGCTTTAATGAGTGGCTGGATATTGATGCGGTTATGCTCAGTAAGCTGGATGGTGACGCCAGAGGCGGTGCTGCGCTGTCTGTTCGTGCTGTTACTGGAAAGCCGATCAAGTTTGCCGGTTTCGGTGAAAAGCTGGAAGACATCGAACCCTTCCCCCCCGACAGAATGGCATCCAGAATTCTGGGTATGGGCGATGTTCTGAGCTTGATTGAGAAGGCAGAAAAGGCATTTGATGCTGAAAAGGCCGCAAAGCTGGAGGAAAACTTAAAGTCCAATAAGTTTACCCTTCAGGATTTTTACGATCAGATGGTGCAGCTGAAATCCATGGGTTCTATGCAGGATCTGCTGGCACAGATGCCTGGTGCAGGTGCGCTGAAGAACATCCAGGTGGATGAGAAGGCCATGGCTCGCATGGAAGCAATCATCCTTTCCATGACTCCAAAGGAGCGTGAGAATCCTAACATCATCGGTGCAAGCCGTAAAAAGCGTATTGCCAACGGCGCCGGTGTTAAGGTTGAGGATGTAAACCGTCTTTTGAAATCCTTTGATCAGATGAAGTCTATGATCAAGAAGTTCTCCGGCCCCGGTGCAGGCAAGAAAATGAAGCGCATGCGCGGCATGGGCAGTATGGGCGGCTTCGGCTTCCCTGGATTCTAAGGAATCCACATAAGTTAGTTCGCTGAAAGCAATTCGCTTTGCGATATAGATTATTATTCTTTAATTTATTTGGAGGTGAAATCCCATGGTTAAGATCAGACTGAGAAGAATGGGTGCAAAGAAGGCTCCTTTCTACCGTGTTGTTGTTGCTGACTCCCGTTCCCCCCGTGACGGCCGCTGCATCGAAGAAATCGGCACCTACAACCCCCTGACCGAGCCCGCAACCGTCAACATCGATGTTGAGAAGGCACAGGCTTGGATCAAGAACGGCGCACAGCCCACCGATACCGTTCGTGGCCTGCTGAAGAATGCCGGTGTACTGTAATTGCGCAAAGGAGTTTAACGCAATGAAGGAACTTTTGCTGTATATGGCAAAGAACCTGGTGGATGACCCCGATGCAGTTACTGTGACTGAGACTTCCGACGAGGAAGGCAAGATTCTGGAACTTCATGTAGCCCCCGGCGACATGGGCAAGGTTATTGGCCGCCAGGGAAGAATTGCGAAGGAAATTCGCACTATCGTGAAAACCGTTGCACAGCGCACCGGCGAAAAAGTCACGGTGGAAATCGTGGATTAAACGGCTTATGCGTGACGCTATGCGCCACGCATTTTCCGTTTTTAGGAGGTTTATCTATGAAAGTTCAATTTTTGGAAGCAGGCCAGATCGTCACCACCCATGGTGTTCGGGGTGAGATGAAGGTACTGCCTTGGGCAGATGGCCCGGATTTTTTGTTGGACTTTGACCGCGTCCGCATCGAAGGTAAGGATTATAAAGTGGAATCTTGCCGGATTCAGAAGAGCTGCAATCTTTTGAAACTGCAGGGCATTGATACCATGGAAGCTGCTCAGGCTATGCATGGCAAGACTTTGGAAATCTATCGTGAAGATGCTGACCCGGATATTATTTTTGCAGCAGAGCTGATTGGCATGGACGTCTATCAGGATGACCAGATGATTGGCAAACTGGCTGATGTTTTGGATTACCCCGGCAACAAGGTATATGTGGTTAAGGGTGATCAGGAATATATGATTCCTGCAGTAAAGGCCTTTATCCTTGATACAGATATGGATAATAACCGAATGCAGGTACGCCTGATCGAGGGGATGGCATCCAATGAGAATTGATATTCTTACGCTTTTCCCTGAAACGCTGGGAGATGTTCTGTCGGAAAGTATTCTCGGTCGTGCGCAGGAGCGTGGGTTTATCAGAATCGAAACCCATCAGATCCGTGATTATACTGCCAATAAGCAGAATCAGGTAGATGACTATCCCTATGGCGGTGGCAGGGGAGCGGTCATGACTGCCGATCCTCTGTATCGCTGCTGGGAGGCTGTTTGCGATCAGGCAGCAGGCCCGGTCCACACTATCTATTTATCACCCTGCGGAAAGACTTTCAAGCAGGAAGATGCCATCCGTTTGAGCAAGCTGGATAATCTGATCTTTGTTTGCGGTCATTACGAGGGTATTGATCAGCGGTTTATCGATGAGTGTGTGGATGAGGAACTGTCCTTAGGTGATTTCGTTCTCACCGGTGGTGAGATTGCCGCTATGGCTATGACTGATGCCGTATGCCGTATGGTACCCGGTGTTCTGGCGGATCCTGAGTGTTTTGAAGACGAGAGTCATTATAACGGTCTTTTGGAGTACCCCCAGTATACCCGTCCCGCGGTCTGGCACGGCCGTGAGATTCCTGCTGTTCTGACATCCGGCAATCATGAAAAGGTCCGTCAGTGGAGAAGAAAGCAGGCGCTGCGCAGAACCAGAGAACGCCGTCCTGATATGTATGAAAAGTTGGATCTTTCCGGTAAGCAGGATAAGAAACTGCTGAAAGAAATGGAGGCGGAAGATCATGAAAAACTTGGAAACCCTGAAAAAATGGATTGATGAGAGCCAAAGAATCGTTTTCTTTGGCGGTGCCGGCGTCAGTACGGAATCGGGTATTCCCGATTTTCGCAGTGTGGACGGACTTTACAATCAGAAGTTTGAATACCCGCCTGAGCAAATTATCAGCCATAGTTTTTATTTAGCAGATCCCTCTTATTTTTTCCGATTCTATAAGGAAAAAATGATGCCCCTTGGCTTTGAACCCAATATTACCCACAGGAAACTTGCACAATGGGAGCAGGAGGGTAAGCTTTTAGGTGTTGTTACCCAGAATATTGACGGACTTCACCAAAAAGCAGGATCCCTGAAGGTCTACGAACTGCATGGAAGTGTTTTGCGTAATTACTGCGTGAAGTGCGGAAAATTCCACAGCGCAGAATTTGTTAAGAATCACCCCGATGTACCTTGCTGCGAATGCGGCGGAATTGTAAAACCGGATGTGGTTTTGTATGAGGAATCTCTTTACAGTGATACGATTGAAGGTGCGGTTTCCGCAATTGCAAACGCAGATATGTTGATCGTTGCCGGTACAAGTCTGACAGTATATCCTGCCGCTGGTTTAGTGAATTACTATAGAGGCAACCGAATGGTATTGATCAACCGCGACATAACGCCCTATGACCATCATGCTGATCTGGTGTTCCACTGTAGCTTGGGAGAGATATTCAATAAACTGTAAAATAATCGCCCTGCAGGTTTCTGCAGGGCGATTTTCGTTATTCACTTCTCAGCGTAGGATCAAATTCTACAAGGATTTCCTTTTCAAGTAATCCACTGACATCAGCAACCTTGGTTCCGTATACCTTAACCTGAACAAGGAGGGGGCAATTAACCAAAGGCTCAACAGAATCCAGTTCTTCATTGTAGTCCATGAAGACATTATTCAAATTTTCCAGACCCTCAAGCGGTGCCAGAGATACGATCTTATTATGACTGCCGTCAATGGTAACAAGTGCGCAACTCTGAGCAAAGGCGGGGATTTCCACAACCACATTACGGGAGAAATTCAGAGAGAACAATTTGTCCAAAACACTCAATGCGGAAATATTCTCGATCATGTTATTGGAAATATTCAGCTCACGCAGGGAAGCACAGGAGGATACGGGGGAGATGTCGGAAAGCGCATTATAGGACACATTCAGAGTTTCAAGAGCAGTCAGCTTTTCCACACCTGCGATCGTTGCAATATTATTATTTCCTGCACTCAGAGAGATTAGATTGTTGCAATTATATATTGGGGATAGATTGGACAGAAGGTTGAAAGAGACATCCAGCGTTGTCAAGGATGTTAGATTTCCCAACGCGCTCAGGTCATTGATTGCATTGTTCTGCAGATAAAGCTCCTTAAGACCGGTCATAGACTGAAGGGGTGTTAAATCACGAATGGTATTTTGGCTCAGATCCAGTTTGGTAACAGAAACCGCAGTTTCAAGTCCGGATGCAGTGGAGAGTCCGCAGTTACTAATGGTCAGATGCTCCAGCTTGGGTAAAGAACCGATC
>ERZ1032130.452-NODE-452-length-10330-cov-4.925158_pt1 | contig 10330 bp, 9 predicted proteins | sample MGYA00517879_ERZ1032130 | MGnify/ENA primary metagenome ERZ1032130 (study PRJEB33719, sample SAMN04262597) | wastewater metagenome | biome: rural village; feature: animal feces; material: feces | host: Bos taurus | place: El Salvador | collected 2012-01-31 ...
ATATTCTTCAATCTTATTTAAGTTTGTTGATATCAATTACCTTTGGATTCTGAGCCTCATGTGGGTGCTCTGCTCCGTTATACACGTGAATGTTCTTCAACAAAGCTGCACCAAGACGGTTCTTCGGGAGCATGCCCTTCATCACCTTGATAAACAAGGGGTGCTTACCTGCCTTAATGCCTGCCTTCTCCGACTTCAATTGAAGGATTCTCGGAGTTGCCACGCGCTGTCCACCGGGATAACCGGTGTAAGAGAGATATTTGCGATCGTCCCACTTGTTTCCGGTCAAAACCACTTTGTCGGCATTGATAATAATTACGTTGTCACCACAGTCCATGTTTGGAGTGTAGCAGGGTTTGTATTTGCCGCGCACGATTTTTGCAACTTTCGCGCACAGACGACCCAAAACTTGATCGGTAGCATCTACTACCACCCATTCCTTTTGAGCTTTTTCAGCTGTTGCTGAGATTGTCTTGTAACTTAAAGTATCCACTTCGTTATTCCTGATTAAATGTTAATTAATTTATTCATTTCCACCACTTTAGACCCGGCCAAAAGTCCCGCGGTTTCCACGAATTGTTAAATTTGGATATAATCGGCTTGCAAAGGTACGAATTATTCTCCAACCCACCAAATTTTCCCACAAATTTATTTTTCCACAAAAAAGAAGACACCCCTTTAATAAGCACCCCTCCATTAGCCCCATCTATCCCGCACAGCCCCATTAGCCCATTTGGTCTTATTGGTCCTATAGGTCCCATTAGCCCTATTGGTCCTATAAGTCCTATAGGTCTAATTAGTCCCATCAGCCACCCTTTCTCTCTTAAATATTGTTAATCACACACATTTTTGCTCAAAAATTATGTTTTACAGCATATTTCCACTACCTTTGCATCAGTTTTTTCATGGTATTAGTTTTTAGGTAACTGAGATACCTTTGTCGAGAAGACAATAGTTCTAAGTTTTTAGGTTTATGTTAATGGTATTTTGAGTGTTTGTGTAAGGCAAAAGCTACGGGCTTGAGCCGAGCCGAAACCTCCGAAAAGGGCAAAAGCTCACACACAGGCACAATGGTTAATTTGATTAAGCGATCTCTGGCAGTGATGCCGGGGATTATTTTTTTTGTAATTTTGTGTAGCAAACCGCAACCCACAGTTGTCTAACCTACAAAAAAACATCGAAAACAATAACAATGAACCCTAACGAACAGAAATTCGCCAACATGGTGAAAGAGAACAAAAGCACCATCTACACCGTGTGCTACATGTTCTCCAGCGACGAACAGGAAGTCGCCGACCTTTTCCAAGAGGTGCTTATTCGCCTTTGGAACGGCATCGACTCCTTCGACGGACGCAGCGACATAAAGACGTGGATCTACCGCGTCGCACTCAACACCTGCGTCACAATCGACAAAAAGAAGCAACGGCGACGCAAAGCCCAGCTATCGATGGACATCGACCTATTCAACGACCGGAGCCGCGACACCGAGCAAGCCCGACTGCTGCACCGCCGCATCAGCGAGCTGCAACCTCTCGACCGTGCCATCGTACTACTTTGGCTCGAAGACATAAGCTACGACGAGATTGCAGCAATCATTGGCATCACGCCAAAAAACGTGTCGGTGAGACTCTATCGCATTCGCCAGCAACTAAAAAATTCTACAACCAACAAATAACAAAACACACCTTACATCATTATGATTAACGACAACAACAATAACAATGAGCTTGAAATAATGCGCACACAACTCAATGCTCTGAAATCTCAACTCGCGCAGCAAGAAATCGTGACCGAAAACCTCATTATCGACGCGATGAAAAAGAAAATGACGTGGATCAAGAAGTACGTCTTTTTCCAGATATCCCTCATTCCTATTCTTGCCATTATATGGGCGGCAATAATTCCTATGTGCGGAATATCGTGGTGGAACTATGCATTCCTCCTCATCATGTGCTGCATCGACGTATATGCCGACTACCGCATCAACGTCAGCTCTATCTCCGACGACGACTACCTGCGCGGCAATCTCGTGAGCACCGTCAAGAAACTCCTCAAGATGAAGCGCTACCGTGCCCTGCAAATGGCAATCTGCATTCCGCTAATCATCGTCTGGCTACTTTGGGCTGGAATTGAGGCTTACAACGCTCTCCCCGAAGCCACAAGCGAGTTTCAGGAGGCTTTCATCAGCGGAGGCCTTATCGGAGGTGTAATCGGCGGAATTTGCGGCTTGATTTTCGCTTTCAGCATCTATCGCAAGATGCAGCGCACCAACGACGAGGTAATAGCTCAAATCAACGACCTCACCAAGCCCGAAGAATAGCACTCCGCCCGGCTTACTGAAACCCTTGGTGACACACATCGAAACATCATCAATCTTAATATCATGCACTTATCGCGCGGGGTGTGGGAATCCCCTCCCACACCCTGCCTCCATTTAATAGTCCTATTAGTCCCATTAGCCCCCCTATTAGCCCTATTAGTCCTATTAGTCCCATTAGCCCCCCTATTAGCCCTATTAGTCCTATTAGTCCTATTAGCCCTATTAGCCCTATAAAAAATGCAGAAGCGAGAGACCTACCATGCGGTGTCCTCTCGCTTCTGCAATATCTTTATATGCTCGCCTTGAATTACTTCTTGCGGTTGCCGTAGCGATACATAAACTTATCTACGCGACCTGCAGTGTCCACAAGCTTCTGCTTACCTGTGAAGTAAGGGTGCGATGAGCTGGTGATTTCAAGCTTAACCAATGGATAAGTCTTGCCATCTACTTCAATTGTTTCTTTCGATGCCACTGTCGAGCGAGTGATGAAGATCTCCTCATTCGACATATCTTTGAATACCACTTCGCGGTAATTCGAGGGATGAATGTCCTGTTTCATTTTTATTTTACCTATTTTTATATTTTCTACTTTAAAAATTTCACGTTGGTAGCGTGATTTTTTGTAATGGCTTGCAAATTTACGAACATTTTTCCAATTACAAAAACTTTTCGCTTCCAAATCCACTTTTTTCTCTAAATTTCTCTGCTTTCGGCTATTAATACTGACTGGAGGGCGCAATTCTTGCGTCCTCCAGCCCATATCTTAATATCGCATCACTGGCAATGCGCTTTTTTAGTCCTCAAACTCGATGAGAGGGTCGTTGGTGCCTACCACCTGACCGGGCTTCACAAGGATTCGCTTCACCTTGCCTGCCATTTCGCTCTCTATCTCGTTCTGCATCTTCATTGCCTCATACATGAGCACGGGCTGTCCCTTCTTCACGTCGTCACCCGGCTTCACCTGCACTTCTACTACGGTGCCACCCATCGGAGCGTTCAGCGTAGGTCCGGTGATTGAAGCGAGCAGTGCTGCTGCCTCCTCGGCTGCCTTGGCTGCTGCCTCTGCCTTTGCCACCTTCTTCTTGTAGGCATCGGTGAGCTTGTATTCCTCCTCACGACGCTTCATAAGGAATGGCTTTGCCACTGTGGGCAGAAGCTCAAGAAGCAGATACTCCTCATCGTTCTGCGCAAGCTTCACACCACCCATGTCGGCAAGTGTGGGATTCTCAGGCGCAACGTAAGAGTTTACGTCGTAAGGCACTTCCTCGCTGCTGCCGGCAATCTGCTCGCGGAACTCGGGCGTGATGGCTACCGGTGTGTGGCCATACTCTCCCTTCACAAGCGAGATGAACTGGTTCGACTTGTTGGTGTAGTCGGCATTACCTTTGAGACGGTCGAGTGCCACACTCACAGCCTGCGAGCCTACTATCTGGCTTGTAGGGGTTACGAGAGGCACAAGTCCGGCATCGCGGCGCACCTTCGGAATGAGCTTCATAGCATCGTCGAGCACCTCCTCAGCCTTCAGCTGGCGAAGCTGTGCCACCATGTTGCTGTACATTCCACCCGGAACCTCGGCAAACTTCACAATCAGGTTAGGCTTCGGGAAACCGAAATAGTCCTCAATTGCGTGGCAAGCATCGAGCAGTGCCTCCTCGTCGTTAGCCTTCGCATACTCAATGGCCTTGTCGAAGAGCGCATCTACCTCGGCAGGAAGTGTATCCTTCAGCGGGTCGAAGTCGTTGGGGAAGTTCTTCACAAGGTCGAAGTCGTGAAGCTGCTTGCGTATTTCCTTCAGCTCTGTGCGAATCTTGCCCACAGCCTCCATGTTTGCCTCCACTTCCACTCCGAGCTTCTTGCAGAACACATAGATAAGCTCAAGTGCCGGTGCAGCCGAGCCGCCACCGAAATACCATATATTAGTGTCGAGAATATCCACTCCGTTGATAATCGCCATCAGCGACGAAGCAAGTCCGTAGCCCGGCGTACAGTGTGTGTGGAAATCCACAGGCACACTCACAGCCTCTTTCAGCTTAGGCATAAGCGTTGCAAGGCGCGACGGGTTCACAAGTCCGGCCATATCCTTCAGCGTGATAATCTTGGCACCCATTGCCTCAAAGCCCTTGGCTTTCTCCACGAAATATTCATCGGTGAAAATCAATTCCTCTTTCTTCAGGCGGCCAAGCAGGCGATGCAAGAAGCCTCCTGTGCGCTTCTCCTCGAATGGCTTAGGATCGACAGTGTAGCACACCGCTCCATCGGGTATTCCACCCAGGCGGTTGATAATCTCTACCGACTCACGCACGTTGTCAAGGTCGTTGAGCGCATCAAAAATACGCATCACGTTCAGTCCGTTCTTGATTGCCTCCTTATAGAAGCCCTCTATCACCTTAGTAGGATAAGGCACATAGCCAAAAAGATTGCGACCACGCGACAATGCAGTCAGGAGCGACTTGCCCTCAACCTTCTCGCTTGCTGTGCGCAGGCGGTTCCAAGGGCACTCACCAAGATAGCGCATTACCGAGTCGGGAACTGCGCCACCCCACACCTCTATTGCATAGAATCCTGCCTCCTTGTAGTAGGGCAACAACTTGTCGATGCTTTCCTGCGGCATACGGGTTGCAAACAATGACTGCTGACCATCACGCATGGTCAAATCTCTGATTTTCAATTTCTGAACCATAATCTTTCCAGTTTTAAATCTAAATAGATTACTTTCCCTTACGACAATTCTGCCCCTTGCCTTGTGGGCGTGCCTATCTGCGGCACAATATTCGTAACCTAAAACATTTTTTACTTTATTTCAGACTGCAAATTTAGTGATTTTGAAGCAAATTACGAAATTTTTCACCCTTTTACGCCAATTTTCCACCCTTTTTGCCCCATTTTCAGCGTCCGAGATCTTAATTTACGGGATTTTTTACTACCTTTGTGCTATATAATTACACTCTAAATCCGAAATTATTATGTTCAATATATTCCGTAAAAAGCCAAAAGACACTACGCTCTTTTATCACACCGACGTGCACTGCCACCTCCTCCCGGGTGTCGATCACGGCTCGCCCGACGTAGCCACCTCTCTAGAGCTTCTCGGGCTACAGCAGCAGATGGGCATAAACCACATCATTGCCACATCACACGTCACTAAGGCTACTTTCGAGAACACCCCCGAAACGCTCCGCCCCGCCTACGACACCCTGTGCAAAGCCGTTGCCGACGCTGGAATGGATATGCACATCGACCTCTCGGCCGAATACCGCATCGATGAGTTCTCGCTCGCACAGTTCAAGGACAACCGATTCCTCCCCTATCCGGGAAATTACCTCCTACTCGAGAACGCCTTCCAGCAGGAAATCCTCGGAATGGACGACCTCATCTATGAACTTCAGCTAAAGAACTTCTACCCAATCCTTGCACACCCTGAGCGTTACGACTACTACGGCCGCCACCGCGAGCGCTACACCCAGCTTCACAACGCCGGCGTATGCTTCCAGATCAACCTCCTCTCCTTCACCGGCTACTTCGGCGGACGCGCAAAAGAAACAGCTCAGTGGCTTCTTGAGCACGACTATATCGACTTCCTCGGCAGCGACATGCACAACCGCCAGCATGCCGAAATCCTCATGGACTTCATCGGCTCCAAGGACTACAACCGCCTCGCCGACCGTCTCCGCACCCGCCTGCTCAACGACACTGAGTTCCCAATAGCCTGAGCAAGCACCTCATAGCGCAAAAACAAAAAAATATATTGCAATAACATTACCCCCACACCGCAAGTGCTGTAGCTACTGGCTGTGTGGGGGTAACTTTATCGTAAAAATTCCGTGTACTGCTAATCGAAGACACCGTCAATCGACTCCTCGGGAGTGTTGCCGGGTGCATCTACATCGGCAGGAACACCTCCAAGATATTCCTTGTGGCACACATCAAGTCCCTCAGGAAACTCAAATGTCACCGTCTGCGAGTATGGGAGCTTCGGGTCATCAAACACCTTCTTGATGTAGAGTCCGTAAATCGGCAATGCCATCTCAGCTCCCTGTCCGTTTGCCATCGAGTTGAAGTGAATGTAGCGCTCATCGCCTCCTACCCACACACCCGTCACAAGCTGCGGTGTAAAGCCCATAAACCAGCCGTCGGAGTTATTGTTTGTCGTACCGGTCTTGCCTCCCATCTGAGCAGTGAGCGCGTAAGGTGCACGGCGCAAGCGGCTTCCTGTTCCCGAATCCACCACATTCAGCAATATCGACAGTATCTTGTAGTATGCGTCCTCGCTGATGCACTCGGTGTGCTGCGGAGCAAATTCCGAAATCACATTTCCCTGATTATCGGTGATGCGCGTCACAAACAGCGGGTCCACACGCATTCCCTTATTGGCAAATGCCGAATATGCCGTAACCATCTCCTTCACCGACACGTCGCACGGTCCCAGACAGAGCGACTTCACCGCATCGAGGTGATTGGTGATGCCGAAGTTGTGCATATTCCGCACAAGTTGCGCCGGAGAGAGAGCGTCCATCAGTCGTGCCGAAATCCAGTTGTTTGAGTTTGTCAGTGCCCAACGCAGTGTCACCATCTCTCCCACACGGGCCTTTCCGGTGTTGCGAGGTTTCCACTCACGTCCGGCCTCATCATAGAGCACCGGCTGCGCATTGAGCATCTCATCACACGGTGTGTAGCCTTCCTCCATTGCGTAGGTATAGAGGAATGGCTTTATGGTCGATCCTATCTGGCGACGACCGCTGCTGACCATATCATACTGGAAATAGCGGAAACTCGGACCGCCCACATAGGCCTTCACGTGTCCCGTCACTGGGTCCATCGACATCATTCCCGTGCGCAGATACGACTTCGTGTAGAGAAGCGAGTCCATCGGACTCATCACAGTGTCGATTCCGCCATCGTAGGAGAACACATGCATCTCACGCTTCTCCTTGAAGTTCTCGAATATCTCCTCATCGCTCATTCCGGCTATCTTCAGCACACGGTAGCGTTCGCTCTGGCGCACAGCCTTCTTTATCAGCGCATTTCGCTGCTCAAGCGGCAACTCCTCGCGGTTCGACGAGTAGGGATTGCGTGCCCCACCCTTCTCCTTGAAGAATTTTTTCTGGAGACTCAGCCCAAGGTGGTCGTGCACAGCCTGCTCGGCATAACGCTGCATTCGTGCATCGATGGTAGTGTGGATTTTCAGTCCATCAGTATAGATGTTATATCTTGTGCCATCGGGTTTAGGATTCTTCTCGCACCAGCCATATAGCGGATTAGTAGCCCACGCAATCGAGTCATCTACATATTGCTGCTGTCCCCAGCTGGGATAATCGCTGCGTATGGGGCGCTTCGCAGTGAGCATTCTGCGCAATTCCTCACGGAAATAGGGCGCAAGACCCTCCTTGTGGTCCACACGGTGGAAATGCAGCGTCAAAGGCTCCTTTTGTAGCGTTTCAAGCTCCTCATCGCTAATCATGTCGGCTTTCCACATCTGCTCAAGCACCACATTGCGACGTCCACGAGTGCGTTCATTGTAGCGAACAGGATTGAAGTAGCTCGGATTCTTCGCCATTCCCACCAATGTGGCAGCTTCGGTGATAGTGAGGTCCTTAGGTTCTTTGCCAAAATACACAAAAGCTGCCGTCTTTATACCCACTGCATTGTTGAGAAAGTCAAATTGGTTGAAGTACATCTTGATAATCTCGTCCTTCGTGTAATATCGCTCAAGCTTCACGGCAATCATCCACTCAATCGGCTTCTGCAGCAATCGCTCCATCACGCCCGACGACTCCGGCGAATAAAGCTGCTTGGCAAGCTGCTGCGTGATAGTGCTGCCACCGCCCGCATTCTTCTGCATGAAGATTCCTCGCTTGATAATGGCACGAGCAAGCGCCTTCAGGTCGATTCCCGAGTGCGACTCAAAGCGGGCGTCCTCAGTGGCAATCAAAGCATTCTTCAAGTGCGGAGAAAGCTCATCAAAATCCACATACACACGGTTGCCCTTGCTGTGGTAGTAGCGTCCCAGCTCCTCTCCGTCGGCTGAAAGCACCACCGACGCAAAGCGGTCGGTAGGATTCTTCAGCTCCTCGATAGGAGGCATATATCCGATAACGCCATTATATATCAAGTAGAACATTACGCCCACAAAAATCCATGCCAACCCAAATGCGGTCCACATAGCTATAATTATCCGTCGTGAAGTCTTGCTCATTATCTCAAAATCTTATTTTTCCTTTTCTCTTTTTATTGACATCGCAAAGTTACAACAAACCCTTCAAAAAAGCAACACCAAAAAATCACATCATAATCCCAGCCCCCTCACTTACCTCTTAGCTCACACCTCTATTAGTCCTATTGGTCCTATTAGTCTAATTGGTCCTATAAGTCCTATTCTCACCTCTTGAAATACACCTCTTACCTCTTACCTCTATTGATAATATAAATGCCGGCAGCCGCGAGCGCTCCCGCAAGCACATATTTCCAATAGAACGTCTCACCGAGGCAAAGGCACGACGTCACCGCTCCCACCACCGGAATGAGCGAATTGAATATCGCCACACGCCCTATCGGGTTACAGCTCAACAGCTTGTTATAAAGAGCAAAGCCAATGGTGCTTATTGCCGTGAGCAGTAGGAGTATCACCACTCCCGCCACCGTTATCACCGGCAGAGTGCCTCCCATCAACATTCCAGGCACCACAAGTAGCACACCGCCTATCGCAAGGCTATAGCCAGTGCCAACAAACACATCAACCCTTCGGCTCAGTCCGCGCGTCATCAGCGATGCCACAGCACCACACAACGCATTCATGATGATAAAGCCATCGCCCAGCCATGTGAAGCTGCCGCTATCTGCGCCCCCGATGTTCAGCGCAAGTATGCCTGCAAATCCCACCACACAGCCCACAATCTTGCCGGCAGTCAGTTTGTCGCTCTTGAAGAAAACACACGCCATAATCACCACCGAGAACACGCTCAGCGAATTGAGAATGGCTGCACGAGCACCTTCGCTATGCGATAGACCGAAGTAGAAGAAGGCATAGTGAAGCGTGGTATTCATCAGCGCAAACACAAGCACATAAGCCCACCCGCGCCACGATGCCGACACGCCGAAACTCCTCCGTGCTCCTTGCGCTATCGCAAGAATTATCAATCCCGACAACGTGAAGCGTATGCCGGCAAAGAGCATCTTGCTCCCAGTCATATCGGGTGTTATGTGAAACTCCCCAAACCCCAGCTTAATGAGCGGATAAGCCCACCCCCACGCAATAGCCGCCGTGAGAGCCAGCACCGTCACCCAGCCCCTCCTCTGAAATACACTCACTTTCTCCATAATAGAAGCGTAACGTTAAATTATTCTATTACAATACTTCTGTAAATTTTTACCGAAGTATTGTTAAAACTGAACATTCAGTTATTGATTGTCTCTATTTATCAAATTTACCACGACTTTCACCATAACATCTTTCTCCTCGGTGCGACTCTCAGCTATCATCAACGTCAATGCAACAAGGGTGTTGTCTGCTATGCGCTTATTGCCATCGGCTGAATAGAGAATACCATTCTTTTCCATAAACCATAGAAACAGCATTGCTGCAATTCTCTTGTTTCCATCAATGAATGAATGGTTCTTAACTACTAAATACAGAAGCATTGCGGCCTTTTCCTCTACTGAGGGATAAAGATCATCACCACCGAAAGTTTGATAAATTTGTCCGATACTGCTTCTGAAAGAATCGTCCTTTTCATTCGCAAACCACCGACTACCACCAAATTTAACTTTCAAGGCATTGATAGCGTCCATTGCATTCTCGTATGTAGCACGAAATGGCTCATCCTTTGTCGTCTTGTCAATTTTCAAAGATTGATAGTCATATCGGTCAAGAGTATCAAGAGCATAGACATAATCGGTAATGACATTAAATAATCCTGAATATTCTCCTTCCGACACCTTGTCTTGAAGTGTAAGTGCACGCGACATAAGGCGCACCACGTCTTTCAATTCATCATAGTGGTCGAGGCGCTTCTT
>ERZ1032130.453-NODE-453-length-10320-cov-5.454652_pt1 | contig 10320 bp, 4 predicted proteins | sample MGYA00517879_ERZ1032130 | MGnify/ENA primary metagenome ERZ1032130 (study PRJEB33719, sample SAMN04262597) | wastewater metagenome | biome: rural village; feature: animal feces; material: feces | host: Bos taurus | place: El Salvador | collected 2012-01-31 ...
TTAGGTGCCTGATTTTTAAGAAATTTTTTGTGGTTAGATAATAAATTACATCTTTTATTACCTGCTATGAGCCGACTAATATTAACCATCATTACAATAGCGTTATTTGCTTTGCGTGGCGAATGTGTCATGGATGCACGCATGTTCATGTATGACCATCTTGGAATTGAGGATGGAATGCTTAGCAAGCGCGTACACTCAATTGTGGAGGATTCAAATGGTGATATATGGATAAGCACAAAAAACAGCGTTTCGCGGTATAACGGACGCACGTTGCTCAATTATCAACTAAATCCTGACGCCATATACAGCTCGGCTGGAGGTCGTGTGATAAAGCTGATGACAATGAATAATGGCGACGTAGTTGCCTACGACAACAATGGAAATATCTTCATCTATGACTCGGCACTGGACAGCTTTATCAAATATGCCGAGGAGTTTACGTTGCAATTCAGCAAATTCTACTCGAGTGCCGGATGGATAATACTGAACGATATAGTCAACGATGCTTCAGGAAGGTTTTGGATTTCGACAAGCAGAGGTTTTATGATCTATGACAATGTCACAAAGACAATCCAACACATTCTCACTGAGCACTACATCAATAGCATACTTATGTGTAACAATGATGCGATAGTGTGCTCCACGTCGGGCGCTTTTGTGATAGATGTGACTTCACATAAAGCGGTATGCAAAATATCGGATGCAAATGTGCTTACTTCATACTACGACAAAGAGAAACACATGCTATGGCTCGGAACATTCAATAGCGGCATACTGGCTTTCGACCAACGCAACTGGAAGCCTGTTCCAAGTGCCGTGTCGGCAAGCGTTCCACACACACCGGTCCGTGCAATCGAAGTGCTCAACGACAGTGTGCTGATGTTTGGAGTTGATGGTGGAGGAGTATATGCATCGAAGCGCGATGGAAATCTCGGCAGAGCGCTTTTCACTGCCGATGAGCAGACCGGTGGTGTGCTTCACGGAAATGGAATATACGATATATTGCGCGATCGCCAAGGAAATGTGTGGATAGGCAGCTACACAGGTGGAGTGGATATTGCATTTCCTACGGGTCGCATAGTAGAAGAGATAAGACACAAAAAGCACGACAGCCAATCGCTAATCAATGACGGCGTAAATGATATTCTTGAAAACGGTGCTAATTTGCTGTTTGCCACTGATAGGGGGGTGAGCATACTCGACAGGGCAACGAATCAATGGCGCCATCTGTTGCACGGCAAGGTGGCTCTCACTCTGAGTCGCGGACAGGATGGCTGTGTGTATGTTGGCACCTATGGCAACGGAGTTTTTAAGATTTCGCCAAATGGAGCTGTGAGTGAGTCGTATAATGTGAAGAGTGGCAATCTTGTCACCGACTATGTGTATAGCTTATGGCTCGACCGACACCGCAATATGTGGATAGGGTGCCTCGACCGGCAGTTGCTTCAGGTGAGCGCATCGGGCACACGCAGCTATGATGTGGATGGAGTCAGATGCATAACCGATGCTCCCGATGGACGCGTTGCCGTGGGTACGGCTAATGGAATCTTCCTTATTGATGCCGAGAGTGGACGCTATGACCATATCTTACAACAGGAAGCTACCGAAGGAAAGGACATTAATTGCTATATCCTCTCGATTCTATTTTGCGACAACAAATGCTGGCTTGCCACTGATGGTGGTGGAGTTTACATCTATGATCTCACTACCAAAGCTTTGTCATCGCTTACTACCAATGAGGGATTGCCGTCGAACAGCATCGGATCGCTCGCACTCGACACTTTCGGACGAATTGTGGCTGCTACCGATTGCGGACTTGCCATTATCGACCCTCGCACCCGTAATGTGCTTAATCTCAATTTTATAAGCGGACTAAACCGTGAATACAACCGCACATCGGTGGAGAGTCTTGCCAATGGAATGATAGTGTTTGGAAGCAACAATGGTGCTGTGATGGTGAATACTGCACCAATCGACAAACTTGACTATATAGCACCCTTGCGCTTCGTTAATATCGTGGTGAAAGATGATGCCGTGACAATGTCGGATACGGCAAAGCGTGACTTGCACCGGATGCTTGTGGATGGAAAGATTGGGCTTTCGCACAACCAAAGCACATTTGAAGTGACCTTTGAGAGCATTTTCTATAAATATAGCAGCGATATCCTCTATCAATACAAACTCGAGGGTTTCAACGATGAGTGGAGTAAGCCATCGACTGAATCTATGGTGAGCTTCACAAATCTTCCGGCAGGCAGTTACACACTAAAAGTGAGAAGCATCAGCAACAATGACGGACGCATCATCGACAGCCGTGAGCTTGCCATCGCGGTGGCAGAGCCGTGGTGGAACACAGCGATAGCATGGGTTATCTATTATGCTTTGCTGATTACACTTGGTGTGCTGATTCTCATCAATTACCGCAATCGGCTCGAGCGCCGTTATTTCAATGAAAAAATCAACTTCTTTATGAATGCAGCTCACGACATTCGCACTCCACTCAGCCTGATTTTGGCACCATTGAGCGACATAGCAGCCGACAGCACCCTGAGCAAGCAGAATCGGCGTTATCTCGACATTGCCCGCGCCAATGGCAACAAGCTATTCGGTCTTATCAGTGAGCTGCTCGACTTCCAGAAGGCCGACATCAGAGGAGAGCAACTGAAGATGACTCCTATTGCCGTGAAAGACCTTGTGAGCGGTGAGGTAGAGAAATTCCAACTGCTCGCAAGTGAAAAGCATATCGACCTGAAGGCGGTGAATAATCTGTCGGCTGACCGCTATGTGCTGATGGATCGCTTTCTTGCAGGAAAGTTGTTTGAGCATCTGCTTTCGAATGCCATAAAATATACGCCCGAGCATGGAAAGATTACTGTGACGGCGCGAGGTGAAGGCAAGCGTGTGGTAATAACAGTTGCCGACACTGGCATAGGTATTCCAAAGTCGGCACACAAAAATATCTTCAAGAGCTTCTATCGCGCCGAGAATGCCATTCTCACTAAAGAAACCGGCACCGGAATAGGTCTTATGCTTGCACGTCGCATAATGGCAATGCATGGCGGCACACTGGCATTTGAGAGCGAAGAAGGACAAGGAACCACATTCAGCATCACACTTAATGAATATTGCCCCACGCAAGCCGAGATTGAGGCTCAGAATATTGAGCAAGACAACTATGATGTTGATGCAAATTGCGAGAGCAGCGACAAATTGCTGTTTGTTGACGATAACAGCGACTTGCGCGATTATATCAAGATAACGCTTGGCAACGACTTCAATGTGGTGACAGTGGGCAGTGCTGAAGAGGCTTTGAACTATTTGAGTACAGGCGAGTGCGACATTGTGGTGAGTGACGTGATGATGCCGGGAATGTCGGGCGAGGAGCTGTGTCGTGAGATAAAGGGTAATAAGGAGTGGTCGTGGTTGCCGGTGGTGATACTCACAGCCATTGCCGACAAGGACTCGATGATTGAAGGTCTGTCGTCGGGAGCCGATGACTATGTGACGAAACCTTTCGACCCGGCTATTTTGAAGAGCAAAATCAGTGCGATACTGGCTAACCGACGTAGAATGAGTGAATACTACTTGAAACGGGTGGAATCGCTCACAGCATCGCTTGCCCCAAGCCAAAATGAGTGGAAGCCAAGTGGACATGAAGCCAATGCTGAAATACACCTGGTTAAAGATGCAAAGCCGGCTTGTGAAACGGAAAACACCACTGAACCACTCAACCCTGCCGATGAACAATTCGTGTGTCGCGCCACTACGATAATAATGGAGAATATTGCCGATAGCGAGTTTAATATCGATGCCCTATGCCGGGAGATGGCAATGAGCCGAACGCTCTTCTATGGCAGGTTGCGAACGCTCACATCGCAAACGCCGCAAGATTTCATTCGCACCATCAGGTTGCAGCGTGCAGCCACGCTCATAAGGCAGGGAGTGTCGGTGACCGAGGTGTCGGAACTCACCGGATTTGCCAATCCCAAGCACTTCAGCACTGTATTCAAGAAACATTTCGGCACGTCACCAAGCAAGTTCACATAACAGATAAATTGAAAATCCTCACTGCAAAAACGGTGGGGATTTTTTCTGTAATATGGTAATAATCACAATATTTTGATAGAATAGAAACCTTTACAGCACGATTTGATAGAATAGAAACCTTAATTGATAGAATGAAAACCTGATGTGAGAGTAGTTGTAGATAATTTTGCAATACAAAAACTTTTTCACAACAGAATGATTATGAACCTGAAAACTTTCTTCTTTGCCTCACTGATGTCGTTAACAATGGCACCTGCTGTGGAGGCTCAAAATTATCAATTAGTGTGGAGCGACGAGTTTGACAACAACACACTCGGCGTCAACTGGAATGTAGAGGTTGTGGCAAATCCATCAAACCGCGAACTGCAATATTACACCGACCGCACCGCTAATGTGAAAGTGCAAGATGGTTGCTTGGTGCTGACTGCCATCAAGGAATCATTTGAAGCAAAGCGATTCACTTCGGGACGTGTAAACTCATGCGGAAAGGTGAGTTTCACCCATGGCAAAATCGAAGCCCGAATAAAGATGCCACGCCTTGCCAATGGACTATGGCCGGCATTCTGGATGATGGGTGAGGATATTGTCACCGTCAATTGGCCTGCATGCGGTGAAATCGACATTATGGAAGCCGGCCACAAGGACGGCATTGCCAATGGCACGGTGGAGCGACTTTATGCTGGAAACATTCACTGGGGACCCAACTACAATGAGCATTACATGGACGATGCGTCGGGGATGGTGGTAGCCGACTATGATATCACCGGTGATTTCCACACATTCACTTGTGTGTGGAATGAAGAAAGCATTGAGTGCTACCTCGATGATTGCACTGCACCTTATTATACGGCCTCGATTGCCCAAGGCAGTGCGTCGCACGATTATTTCCACAAGCCATTCCACATACTCTTCAATCTTGCAGTGGGTGGCGACTATCCCGGCATACTTACCACATCGGGTGTAACGGCGTTGCCCAACAAAGGCGACAATGCCTCGATGCTAATAGACTATGTGCGTGTGTATCAGCTTGAAGGAGCTAACAATGTGGTGAGTGGTGAGAACGATGCCGCTGTGGAAACAATTGCAGCCGACAACATGGCAAACACTACCTCATGGTACACTCTCACAGGCATTTACCTGCAGCAAGAGCCGACAGCGAGTGGCATTTATTTGCATAATAACAAATTGGTGTTCAAGAACTGAATGCCACATCCTCAAAAATAAACTATTTTACAAACCAAAATTATGAACAGCATGAAAAGAAGATTTCTGCAATTCCTGCTTGCTGCATCTTTGCTTGTAGCACCGGGATTCCAGAAAGCATGGGCCGATGACGTCACCTCGTCGGCTGCACAAAGTCAAGCCCAAAAAGTGACGGGCGTAGTGACCGACGGCAATGAACCAATCATTGGTGCAACAGTGAAAGCCGGTGAGAAAGGTGCCGTAACTGATTTTGACGGAAAATTCACTCTTTCAGTGAAGCCCGGAACAAAAATCACTGTGAGCTACATCGGCTATAAGACGGTGGAGCTTAAATCAACTGCCAATATGGAGATTGTACTCCAGGAGGACAATGTGGTGCTCAATGAGGTGGTAGTGACCGCACTCGGCATCAAGCGCGACCGCAAAGCTCTTGGTTATGGCGTTGGTGAGGTCAAAGGAGAAGACCTCCAGAAGGCGAAGGAAACCAACGTAATCAACTCCCTCTCGGGAAAGGTGGCCGGACTCGTTGTGAGCCAGACGGCAGGAGGAGCAGCAGGTTCTACTCGCGTGCTTCTTCGCGGTAATACCGAAATGACAGGAAACAACCAGCCTCTTTACGTTATCGATGGTGTGCCCTTGGATAACACCAACTTTGGTAGCGCAACATCGGGAGGCGGTTACGACCTTGGTGACGGTATCTCGGCAATCAACCCCGATGATATAGAGAACATGACAGTGCTGAAGGGACCGGCAGCATCGGCACTTTATGGTAGCCGTGCATCACACGGAGTAATCCTCATCACCACCAAGAAAGCCGGCAAAGAGCAGTATTCAGTGGAATATAACGGTTCGCTCACAATCGACACTCAGCTTGCAAAGTGGAACGACGTGCAGCAGGTGTATGGAATGGGCTCCAATGGCGGATATAGTGTAGATGCAAAATCAAACACCAACAAGAGCTGGGGTCCCAAAGCCGACAACAACATGGTGAACTACTTTGATGGTGAGTCGCGCCCCTACAAAATCTATCCCGACAATGCAAGCGACTTCTTCCGCACCGGTCTCACTGCATCCAACACTGTGATTGTGAGCGCAAGTAGCGGCAATAGCGGAATACGCTTCTCGATGACCGACATGCGCAACAAGGACATTGTGCCCGAAACTCACATGAGCCGTGATGCATTCAACTTGCGTGCCAACACAACGCTTGGCAAGGTTGCCCTTGACTTTACAGCCAATTACACCCGTGAAAATGTAAAGAATCGTCCGGCACTCGGCGACAGCAAGAGCAATGTGGGAAAGAACCTTATGACTCTTGCCACTACCTATAACCAGGAGTGGCTCAAGCACTATGAGAATGAGCAGGGCGAATATGCCAACTGGAACGGCTATGACCCGTATAATGTAAACCCGTATTGGGAAATCTACAAGAACTACAACAAATCGGCAAAGGACGTGTGGCGCCTCACCGGTAAGGCAATCTATAACATCACAAAAAACCTTAAAATCCAGGGAACCATTGGAACCGACATCAACAACTTTACATTTGAGGACTACAAGGCTCCCACAACTCCGGGATATGAAACCGGACAACTCCAAACAAGCATCTTCAACAACCGTACCCTCAACGCCGAAATTCTTGCACTATATAACAACAACTGGGGTAAATTCGACTTCAATGCCACTGTGGGAGGAAACATTTTCAAGGTTGACAACAAGACGACTATTCTCACAGGCATGGACATGAAGATGAAGGATGTGATTGCCATAATGAACTTCAATGACCAGAGCATTCAGGAGAACACTTATTGCAAGCAGATAAATTCAATCTTCGGCTCGGCAAGCGTCGGCTACGACCACACCTACTATCTTGAAGGAACAATCCGTGGCGACAAGTCGTCAACTTTGCCACAGGGCAACAACACTTATCTCTATCCTTCAATCTCGGGTAGCTGGGTATTCTCGGAGTATTTCAAGAACCGTCACATAGTGCCTTATGGAAAGTTGCGCTTGTCGTGGGCACAAGTAGGTAGCGATACCGATCCTTACCAGCTTGCTCTCAACTACACATCATCGAAGTTTGCCTATCCGGGTTATACTATCGGAATGATTAACAACACTACAATGCCCAACAAGGACTTGAAGCCAACAAAGACCAATTCGTTTGAACTCGGACTTGAAATGAAATTCTTTGATAACCGCTTTGGTTTTGATTTCACCTACTACGACCAGCTTTCAAAGAATCAGATTCTTGGCCTCGCATCATCAGCTGCCTCGGGTTATGACTACCGCTTAGTAAATGCCGGTGAGATTCAAAACCGTGGTATTGAGCTTACACTTAACGGACGTGCATTACAGACAAAAGACTGGGCAATCGACCTGGGCGTAAACTTCTCGAAGAACACAAATAAAGTGAAGAAACTTGTGGAAGACATGCCATACTTTGAGCTTGAGAAAGCTACTTGGTGTAACGTGTCGGTTGCGGCAAAAGTGGGCGAGAACTTCGGTTCGATTATTGGTCCCGACTTCAACCGCAACGAGAAGGGAGAGGTGATTATCAATCCCGAAACCGGACTTCCCACATACAGCAGCGAGCTCAAGACACTTGGCAATGCAGCTTGGGACTGGACAGGTGGTTTTTACACCACTGTGAGCTACAAGAACTTCCGTCTTTCAGCCGTATTTGATGTGAAAGTGGGTGCCGATCTCTACTCGATGTCGATGCGTGGCTCGTATGAGTCGGGTAAGGCTCCTGAAACACTTGCTGGACGTGCCGAGTGGTATCAGAGCGAGGAAAACCGCAAAGCAGCCGGAATGACAATCGATTCGTGGCGTGCAGCCGGAAATGTGCAGGGCTTTGTAGCTCCGGGCGTTATCGAGGTAAAGGACGATGCAGGCAATGTTACGGGATATCGTGCCAACGATATTGCAGTGAACCCTGAGACTTACTGGTTTGACGTGAGCCGCAACACACCGCTTCCGTTTATCTATGACAACTCGTATGTGAAGTGCCGCGAAATCACTCTTGCCTACACAGTGCCACAAGGAGCACTCGGAAAGGCAGTGAAGGGACTTACAGTGTCGTTTGTAGCGCGTAACCCATTCATTGTGTGGAAGAACATTCCGAATATCGATCCCGATTCAAATTTCAACAACACCACCGGTATGGGTCTGGAGTATGGCTCGCTTCCATCGCGCAAGAGCTACGGACTTAATGTGAATTTGAAGTTCTAAAGAGAGCAAGCGATAATGAACAAAGAAAAACAAACGAAAAAATAACAATTCTGGAAACAATGAAAAAGAAATTCAATATATTTTTGGTTTCGGTAATGGCTCTCGGCGCATCATTGTCATCGTGTAGCGACAGCTATATGGAGGACCTCAATACCGATGAATCAAAAGCCAACGTAATCGATCCGAATGCACAGCTCACAACAGCTCTGCTTCAGAGCTATGGCGACTTCAGCCAGATGGAAGTGTATCGCAGCTATGTGTATGCATTTACGCAGCAATTTATGGGCACATGGAACGCAGCGTTCTATGGCGGAGCCCTAAACCCCGATAACGACCAGATGCGCCGCATGTGGGATTCATTCTACACAATGGCTGTGAAAAATCTTGTAGATGGCATCCATAGTACGCAGAGCGATGATATGCTTTGTGTGAATGCAGCACTCCGCATACAGCGTGTGTACATTATGTCGCTCCTCACCGACACTTATGGCGATATTCCCTGCACTGAGGCCGGTCTTGGCTTTATCGAGGGCATTGCAACTCCCCGCTATGACAAGCAGGAAGATATCTACAACTTTTTCTTCACTGAGCTTGCAGCTTGCGTGGAACAGCTCAAGAAGGGTACCGACCGCCTTATAGGCGACGTAACCGGTTATGCAGGTGATACATCGAAGTGGATAAAGCTTGCCAACTCATTGCGCATGCGCTTTGCAATGCGTATTTCGGGCGTAGCTCCCGAGAAGGCAAAACAAGAATTTGAGGCAGCAGTGAATGCCGAAGGTGGATATATTTCAAGTTCAGCCGATGATGCTTACGTTAATTATATGGACGTAACATTCAACTTCGGACAGGATGGCAGCAACGACTATCGTGGCAACGCACTGTCAAAGATTTGTTTCGGTCAAGACCCCACAGGTCCGACATTCATTTGCACCACATTCTACAACACACTTCGCGACACAGCCGACCCACGATTGCATCGTCTCTGCCGATTCTATTATGATGTGCTTCGCAGCCAGACAAGTCTCGAAGGACGCGTTGACCTCACCGATGAGATTCTTGCAAAAGCAGCTGCAGGAGAAGTGACGATAGCACCATGCGAACCAGGTGCAGCATGGTGGAATGCATGGCCAGCCGGCTTCTACAGTGAAACAGTAGCAGCTCTCAAAGAGCAGTATCCGGGCAATGGCGATATCAATCCCACACTCGATAAGGAATCGCGTCCGAAACTTGCAAATAACTTCCTTCACAGCAATAATCCCGGCATAATCATGACTTACGCCGAGGTAGAGCTTCTTCTTGCCGAGGCTGCCGTGAATGGCTGGAATGTGAATGGTGATACCGATGAGCACTATGAGAAGGGTGTATATGCAGCAATGCAGCTTCTCGTGGAGCGTTATGGCTGCGAGCCTTTTGCAGCAGGCGAAATAGATGAGTATATCTACAATAACGGTCTTGGCGCCACTGAGGCATCGGCAAAGAATGCAATCAACACCCAAGCATGGATTCTTCACCTCACCAATCCGTCGGAATGCTGGGCCAACCTTCGCCGCTCGGGCTATCCACGCTTGCTCAACCGCGACAACTACACAGTGTATGAATACACCATTATTGATGGTCCGGAGACACCCGTACGCCTAAAATATCCGCAGCTTGAGTCGAAATACAACTCAGTGAACTATGAGGAGGCTATCGGCCGCATGGGCGGCACCGACAATTGGCACAGCCATGTGTGGTGGGATAAGGAATAATCACATTAACAAGTCACTTTCAATAACTGAACGAAATGAACAAGATAGATTTATTATTGTTGCTGGTCCTAACAGCCTCAAC
>ERZ1032130.454-NODE-454-length-10301-cov-3.884540_pt1 | contig 10301 bp, 9 predicted proteins | sample MGYA00517879_ERZ1032130 | MGnify/ENA primary metagenome ERZ1032130 (study PRJEB33719, sample SAMN04262597) | wastewater metagenome | biome: rural village; feature: animal feces; material: feces | host: Bos taurus | place: El Salvador | collected 2012-01-31 ...
CTGCCACCTAACTGAAATTTCCAGCCAGCGTGGCAGCTTTCTTTATAAGATCATATTCTTCCGGATGATAGGACCAGGTTGGCTTCTCAAGCTCAATTCCCATGGTCTTGCGAATCAACTTTGCAAACTTGTATGGTGTTCTGGATATTACAATATATATCTCTGTTTCATATCACATATTATAATTCTGGTACTGTAATTTCCCCTGTAATCGCAGATGCAGCAGCACTTGCTGGAGAACCAAGATAAATCTCTACTTTGTTGGTTCCCATACGTCCAAGGAAGTTACGGTTGTTGGTTGCTAATACCCGTTCCCCATCGGATAAGATTCCACCTGCACGTCCACAGCATAAACCACATCCCGGCTGGGTTACAATGGCTCCTGCTTCTACTAATGTCTTCATGTAGCCTGCTTTGATGGCATCTCGATAAATCTGGCGGCTCGCTGGAGTTACGATCAATTTCACAAAGTCGGCAACTTTCTTACCCTCTAAGATCTTAGCTGCAATGGCAAGGTCTTCCAAACGTCCGTTGGTACAAGAACCGATAAATACCTGATCTAATTTAGTACCTGACACCTCTGCCACAGATTTGATACTGTCAACCTGAGAAGGACATGCAACCACAGGTTCAAAGTCAGAAGCATCGTATTCCATTACACGACAATAATTTGCATCTTCATCCCCATAAATCCAATCGATATCTTCCAGAGGAACGCCGGAGAATTCTGCTGTCTTTGTATCTGGTGCAAAGATTGCCGCCTTAGCGCCTGCTTCTACTGACATATTAGAGATGGTCAGTCTAGAAGACACAGACATATTCTCAAAGGCAGATCCGTGGAATTCCAGTGCTTTATAAGTTGCTCCATCTGCTCTTAAGTCCCCAATCAAACGTAAGATCACATCTTTGGAAGTAACATTCGCTGGAAGCTCTCCATTGACTACAATCTTAATGGTTTCAGGAACACGAATCCACATCTCCCCTGTACCTAAGATTGCTGCCATTTCCGTATAGCCGATTCCAGATGAGAAGCAACCCACACCACCGTACGTAATCGTATGAGAATCTGTACCAAATACAATGTTTCCAGGCTGTGCATAACCCATCTCAGGCATCAGCTGATGACAGATTCCATCATTTCTATGTACATGAGTCAGACCATATTCCTTCACAAATGCATCCCCGATCTTAAAATGCCGGATGTCCTCTACCGCACTTGTCGGTACTAAATGGTCATAGATCAATACAACTTTATCCGGATCCCAGATTTTTGTAAATCCCATTTCTTTGAATTTCTCTGCTACAAATGGAATGAAAATGTCATGGATCATAACGCGGTCCACATTTACCGTTACGATCTGACCTGGAGCCACTTTATTTGCCCCGATATTTTTCATAATAATTTTTTCAATCAATGTATTTCCCATGGTCCAATCCCCCTATTTCACGTTATTTCGCTTTTGCATTGCCTTCACCAATCCACCGGCATTGATAATGTCCATCAGATTGTCTGGCAAAGAGTGGATCGGATATTCCGCGCCATTATGTTCAATCTTTTCTCCTAAGGTTACGGTAAGTTCATCGCCTTCCTTTACTGCATCCTGAATCTGATCATTTTCAATAAGCAGTAATCCATTGTTGATGGAATTACGGAAGAAAATACGTGCATAGGATTTTGCAATTACACAGCTGACCTTTAACGCTTTGATAATTTCTGGTGCCTGTTCTCTGGAAGAACCGCATCCAAAATTCTTTCCTGCTACGATAATATCGCCTTCTTTTATCTGTGCGGCAAGCTCTGGGCGAAGCGGTGAAAATCCGTATGGCTTCATATCTTCTACGGTCGGCATTGCCAAATATTCTGTTGGAATGATAATATCTGTATCGATGTCATCTCCAAGCACCCATACTTTTCCTGTAATTTTTTCCATATTTCTCCTCCTTATGCCTGAATATATCCTGTAATCGCTGCACGAGTCACTGTTTCGGCAGATCCTAAATATACCTTTGAGCTTGGATGTCCTGCACGCCCTTTAAAATTACGGGTTCCGGTAGAAATCAAAACTTCATTCTCTCCAATGACCCCCTGGCAGCTTCCCCAGCACACACTACAGTTGGCATTCATCACCATTGCCCCTGCTTCCATCAGAATATCAATGATTCCTTCCTCCAATGCCTGTAAATAAACTGCATTGGAAGCTGGTGCTACGATAAAACGTACATCCTCACATACCTTTTTGCCTTTTAATAATTTGGCAGCAATCCGCAGCTCATCAATACGCCCGTTGTTACAGGATCCCAAGAATGCCTGATCGATCTTCACTGGCTCTAATTCCTCTAATGGAATCACATCGTCGACAAAATCTGGACGAGCCACGACTGGCTTGATCTGACTTAAATCATAATTGTATACTTTTTCAAACACTGCATCTTCATCGCTGACAAACAGATTCTCTGCCTTTCTGCCATGCGCTTCCACATATTCTACCACCTTCTCATCCGGCTCAACAATACCTGTCTTGGCACCTGCTTCCACTGCCAGATTACAAAGCACCAGACGGTCATTGATGCTTAAGTTATGAGCGCCTTCTCCAGCAAATTCCATGATCTTATAGTTGGCTCCATTGGCTCCAATATCACCAATGATCGTTAAGATTAAGTCTCTTGGATATACTCCTTCTGGAAGCTTCCCTATCAGATTAAAACGAATGGTTTCCGGTACCAGTACCCATGAATTTCCTGTTACCATGGCATATAAAAGGTCTGTACATCCAACCCCTGTACCAAATGCCCCTAAAGCACCATAAGTACAAGTATGAGAATCTGCACCAAAGATCAGCTCTCCAGGGCATACAAAATCCTCTACCATGATCTGATGACAGACACCCTTTCCTTCATATAATACAATGTCATTTTCCTTTGCAAAATCACGCATCTTCTTATGCGCCTGTGCAGTTTTTGGATTTTCTGCAGGTACATTATGATCCATGATAAATACAATCTTATCCTTATCCGAAATCTTTGGATTCTTTAACTGATTGTTGTACATATCGATGGTCAAATGTGTAGTTCCGTCATTTGACATCAAACGATCCAAAGTTACGGTATGTATATCGCCGGCTTTTACTTCAGAAACACCAGCTGCTCTTGCAATAATTTTCTCGCCAATTGTCATTCCCATTGCTTTTACACCTCACCATTATTTAAATAATTGATCAATCCACCTGTATTTAAAATTGTCTGCATCAGTTCCGGCAGCTTGGTACAAGTATATCCCTTTTCACCAAATGCAATACTTCCTGCCAGTAAATCCAATTCTACTTCATCTAATTCATTCACATCATCATACAAATCCTTACAGATAATAACTGGAAGCCCTACATTAATGGCATTGCGATAAAAGATTCTTGCAAATGATTTTGCAACAACAGCCTTGATCCCTAATGCCTTTAATACACTTGGTGCCTGCTCTCTGGAAGAACCACATCCAAAGTTGTCTCCCGCTACAATTACATCTCCAGCCTGTGCCTTTTTCGCAAAGTCAGGATCTAATGATTCAAATGTATAACCTTTCATCTCGTCAATATTTGGCAATAATAAATACTGAGACGCAATAATCTGATCTGTGTCTACATCATTATGGAATTTCCATACACGGCTCTTGCTCATTACAATTTCCTCCTAAATTCTTTCTACCTTTTAGAATACCCTAAAATGCATAATATTTCAAGAAAAAGGAATTTTATATCACCAAAAGAAAGGTGCCGCTTCGCATACGACACCTTTTTCTCTATTTCATATGATTCTGTTTGCATCCGCAATTTCTACTATTATGCTCTCCATCTCGAGATGGCTGCCATGCCTTATCAAATGCAGGATTAAATGCATAAAAGTTCTTAGCATCCAGATGATCCTGAACTGTTCTTAAAGCCTCTCCAAATCTTTGAAAATGCACCAGTTCTCTCTGTCGTAAAAATCGAATTGGATCGATAATATCCGGATCATCGATCAGACGTAAGATATTATCATAAGTAGTTCTTGCTTTCTGCTCTGCAGCCAGGTCTTCGGTCAGATCCGTGATTGGATCTCCTTTAGACTGGAAAAACTTAGAAGTGAATGCTTCCCCTCCTGCTGATTGTGGCCAAAGCCCCAGTGTATGATCCACATAATATTTGTCAAATCCTGATTTCTTGATCTCTTCCACTGACAGATTTCTCGTCAGCTGATGCACAATGGCAGAGACAATTTCCATATGGGCCAGTTCTTCTGTCCCGATATCCGTGAGTACCCCGCACACCTCATGATATGGCATCGCGTAGCGCTGAGACAGATATCTCATAGAAGCCGCCAATTCTCCATCCGGTCCTCCAAACTGACTGATGATAACCTGTGCCATTTTGGGATCCGGATTCTTAATCTTGACTGGATATTGCAATCTTTTTTCATAATTCCACATATCTTATCCCTCCCATTCCCATGGCCAATGCTGCGTCGCCCAGGTAAATTCGCTGCGGATCACAGCAGTATCAATGGTCAAAGGACCAAAGGCTGCTGCATACTCCTTCAACGCCTGATTTCTGGCTTTCTGATAATTATTAAAATATTCAATGGCTGCTTCATCTGTTGGATGAGTATCCAAATACAATTTTACATCATCTACCGCAAAACTTACCACATTAATATAATCCAACAATTCCTTTTTGCTATATCTCATTTCCTGCATCCTCCCTTTCCTCCATGAAATGGAAAATCCAGGTCCTGAAATATAGTTCCCTGCCGAAAGCCCTTTTCCGGACTATATAAATTGCCCCATTGCTGCCATGGAACATATGCCATCGCCAGTGGAAGTCCTTCTAATGACATTGGCCTGTGCCGCTTCGAATATCTTTGACAATCTTCCAATGTTTGCTCTCCTTTCTTATTCTATTACAGTTTATGTCTGCAAGTTTAGAATGTGCGAAAAGGAAAACACTGATGCACGGAAAGGAAAGGAAAAAATTACAATTTTATGTTCTTTAATGCGTCGGCGAATGCATTGTTGATCGGCTCCTTGGCTTCCTTGGCCTGCTTCTTCATATAACGTGCCACATCCTTTTTAGATACACCGGCACCTTCCTTCTCCCGCCGCTCTTTAAACTTACTCATCTTCTCTTTATGACCGCAGCTGCAGACAAAAGAGGCATCCTCTCCCTTGCCCCACAGTTCCATCTTCTTGTGGCAAACCGGACATCTGGCGTTGGAAATCACGCAAACAGTCTCTCGATAACCACATTCCCGATCCTGACAGACCAGCATCCTACTCTTCTTCCCATTCACCTTTAGCAAACGCTTTCCACAATTTGGACATTTCTTATTGCTCATATTGTCGTGATGGAATTTGCCCTGTGAGCCTTTGATCTCATCAACGATTTCAACCGTATAATCCTTAATCTCCGACATAAATACCTGTCTCTTTAATTTTCCATCTGAAATACGACTAAGCTTTTTCTCCCAGTCAGCCGTCAATTCTGGCTGCTTTAACTCCTCTGGCACCAATGCCAACAGTTGCTTCGCCTTGGAGGTAGTACGAATCCCCTCTTCCTTCTTCTCCAATAAAAAAGTACGGAAAAGCTTATCGATGATATCCGCCCTGGTGGCAACGGTTCCAAGCCCTCTCTGCTCCATAGCTGTCAAAAGAGTAGCCTCTGTATAATAGGCTGGCGACTTTGTCTTTCCCTCCGTTCCCTTTACGACTACGGTAAGCTTCTGCCCCTTCTTTACCTCAGAAACAGCAGCAAGTTCTTCTTCCTCTTCATAAGCTGCCTTCCATCCTGCCTTTAACATTCTGCTTCCTTTGCTTATGAATCGTTCTCCTGATATCTTTCCTTCGATCGTCATCTCTTCGTATTCATACGGAGCCATCAATACCGCCAGAAATCTTCTGACAACCAGGTCATAGATCTTTCTCTCCTCCGATGACAATTCACTTAAATTGACAAACTGCTCTGTTGGAATAATGGCATGATGATCACTGACCTTCTTATTATTCACAAAATGACCATTTGCCTTGATCTTATCCTTCAAAATTCCAGCTGCTGCCTTTCGGTATGGTCCGATTCCACAGGATCTTAAACGTTCTGGAATCGTCGGAACAATATCATCGGTCAGATATCTGGAATCCGTTCTTGGATACGTTAAAATTTTATGATGCTCATAAAGCCTCTGCATGATATTCAAGGTTTCCTTTGGAGAAAAATGAAATCTCTGACTGGCATCTCTTTGCAGTTCATTTAAATAATATAATGCTGGCGCATAGGATTTTTTCTGCTTTACAACCACGTTATGCAGCGTAAGCATCTCCCCAGAAACCTTTTTTTCCACATCCTTGCACTTTTCTTTCACAAAGGTTCGGGTATTGTTCTTCTCATCTCTCCAGGTAAAGGTAAGTCCTGCTCCCCTTGCCTCTAATCCATAATACGCTTTGGGCTGGAAGCTTCGAATCTCCTCCTCCCTTTGTGCGATCAGGGAAAGAGTCGGTGTCTGCACACGCCCACAGGAGAGCTGTGCATTGTGCTTACAGGTTAAGGCTCTGGTGGCATTCATCCCTACTAACCAGTCCGCTTCCGCTCTTGACATGGCTGCTTCATACAGATGCTGATACTCTCTTCCGTCCTTTAGTCTGGAAAATCCTTCCTGAATCGCCTTATCGGTCACAGAAGAGATCCAAAGCCTTTTGATCGGCTTTTTGTTATGACTTTTTAATAAAATCAATCTGGCAACCAGTTCCCCTTCACGTCCTGCATCTGTAGCAATGATAATAGTTCCTACATCCTTACGATTCATCAGGGCCGTAACCGCTTTATACTGCTTTGCTGTCTTTTTAATCACCTGGACCTGCATCTTCTCCGGCATCATCGGAAGATCCTCCATTCTCCATGTCTGATACTTTTTATCATATCCTTCCGGATTTTTTAATTCTACCAGATGCACCAATGCCCAGGTCACAATATATTTTTCTCCTTCCAGACCGCCGTTTACTGCCTTTTTGCAATGCAGCACCCTTGCAATGTCACGGCCCACAGAAGGCTTTTCTGCTAATACTAATTGTTTCATATTCTTAAAACTCCTTTATTTTATCCTTACTATCATAACAAAAGAACAAGGACAAGAAAAGCCTGGAAAAATAACTTTTCCAGACTTTTTTATTCACCTGAATATACATTCGCCTCTGTTCTTTTTCAGCTGATAAACTTGGCATGCTCCATCAGAATACTTTCTACTTTTTTTGCTGCTTCATCGTATGATTTTTCTTCAATGCCTTCCTTTTTCGCTATGGCATTTACGATTACCCACTTCTTCGCATTTTCCTCACAGGTTTCTTCCCGAAGCTTCGCATACTCTTTTTCATCATAGCCACAATACTGATCTAGAAATTCCTCTTTGGTGATATTCAGTGCTTCTGCCTTTTCCTCATAGGATTTGTCAAATGCCTCTATTTCTTCTTCCCAATAGGAATCCGGATAATCTTTCACATCCGCTTTTTTCAAAATGGCTTTCCAAAGATCCCTCCTCTGCTGCTCACTGACTACTTTTTCCTGCTGCTTCTCCATCTTCTTTCGGACGCTTTGATACAGTACTTTTCGATTTTTATAAGGGGTATTCTTCTTTACGATCTGATCGGTCAACGTATCCACACTATAATTCTTCTTAATATAGTATACGTATACCTGGAACTCCACATCTTGTCCGGCATAGCTGGTATTGGAATAGTTCTCTGGGAATGTCAGATTCAATGTAATCCACTTTCCAGGCTTGCGATCCATAAGACCGCTCTCAAAGCCATCAATAAAGGTATGCGATCCAATCTCAAGATCATAATCTTCCATAGACATATCTTTCTTCTCTATCCCATCGATATACCCACGGACCTTTACATGAACAATATCACCCTGTTTGATCTTCTGATTGCGTATCTTCTCAAATATCCCGTCATTGGCCAATTCCCGATATGCCTCTTCCTTTACCACAGAATCTGTAATTTCTGTTTTTGTCTCGCTCTTTATGCGAATTCCTTTATAACCAGTCAGATTCAGCTGCTTCGTATGAATCTGATTCGGTCCCCATCTATAAAACATTCCTCCTGCTACTGCTGCTAAGATTAAAAAAATGAGAAAATATATCAGATACTTTCGATTCTTCACAACGGTTCCTCCCACTTTTATTCAGTTATAGAGGAACTAGCTGCATCTGCTTCCTCTATCTTCTGAGAGAATGGCATTAAGAACTGATGACTTTCCCCACTTACCTGCCAGAAGGATAATCCAGTGAGATCCGTTTTTACATGGGAAAACAAATCCGTGAAGGAATACTGCTCTTTTTTCTCAAAGCTTCGATCCGCGATCGTTGCAACTCCATTGCTATTTACCGCCATAATATAGATAAATTCTTCTCCATCCAGAACCTTTCCATCACTCATCATCATAACCAAATGACCGGCCTGGACAATTTCCCGGATGCTATCTTCATCCGTATCCTGAATTACTCCATATTCCATAGGCTCCTCTGTGCTTACCACTTCTTCTACGCTCTTCTCTTCTGAAAACTTCTCATCTTTTGTTGCTGCCGTATCTCCATCTGGATTGGAAATGACCCAGAATGGTCCTCCAGCAGCCGCGGGTTTGGATTGATCGATAATATCAGACAATTGATATTTATAACGGCTTCGTTCTCTGCTTCCAACATCCGCCACTGTTACATTATCATTCTCATCAATGCCTACCAATACCATAAAATGGCCACCTTTGGTAAAGTATCCAGGTCCCATCAGACAAACGACCGGATTTCCTTCCTGAAGAGCTTCCCGGATTACCTGTACATCCGTTCCAACACCCTCACACTGTAAGCCATATTCCTCTGACAATGCTGGGATCAATGCATGAGAGGACCCCTGACCAGAATAGTATCCATGCTCATATGCCCACACCGTCGTATCCACTGGTGTTACCCACTTACCTGTTAAGGATGTGATCACGACTGCCATGCTGGTTGGTCCACATCCTGCTTTCTTAATCCGATATCCATTGTCATTCCACGCAGGATCCCCTTGATTAAAGTATACAAAGCCATTGATCATCTCTTTCTGATTCTTCATGGCAAGACTATGGTCATTGTATACCTTTGGAATAATATGAACGGACAGCTTTTCCTCTTCCTGATCAACCTTTTCTAACTTCTTAACCTTCTCGGCCGTAATGGTCTTTTTCTCTTTTTTCTTCTTTTTTGATGTATCCGTATTCTTTTTCTTTTCTGTAGAAGACTCCGTCGTCGGCTTCTCTGTCCGCTTTTCTGTTGTCTTTTCGGTCGTCTTCTCCGTTTGTGTCTCCTGATTTTCACTTGCAGTTTCCGTTGTCTGCGCCGTCGTCTCCCTCTCTGACGCTATCTCCGTCTGTGTTGCTGTATCTCCCACTTCATTTTGTGCGGCTACATTCATAGAACATAACGCTGTTGTAAATGCCACGCTAATGGCCATACTTTTTATTATTTTAGAAAAATGCATCTTGCATCATACCCCTTCATCTATCATCTAAATTCATCTTATGTCTTCGTGTAATCTTCTAGCACTTCTTATGATAGACCTCAACGGTTTATTTGTCAAAAGAGAAATGAATAACTTTTCTTAAAGTTTTCTTAATGTCTGTATAATATTTCTTAATATAACAAAAAAGTCCCAAGACCTTGATGATTCAAAGCCTTGAGACTTATGCCTGCGGATAACAGGAATCGAACCTGCACGTCAAAGACACTAGATCCTAAGTCTAGCTTGCTCTTGCCATTCCTATAAACCCTGTATTTAAGCGGATTTCGCCAGATTGCTCTTTTATAATTACGCTAGATTATTCTTTATAAAAGAATAGCATATGTATGTTCTTCTTGCAAGCTAATTTTTCTTTTTCCAAGTTACTTTCATCTCAACCAACGTACTCTTCCCGTTAATCTTCGGAATCCGCTTTCGATAATATTTAATATTGGGATTCTCGTCATAAATCTTATATGGTTCGCCAACCAGAATATCATAAATATATTCGACTGACACCCCGTACAGGAAAGCTGGCATCTGGATTCTCTTATTTAAGGAATCATCGTCCCACCTTGTCCAGATTTTTCTTTCGTCATCGCCAACGGTCGGCTTAGCTTGTATGCACTCAATCCTATGGTGTACTGCCCTATGCAAACTCTGATCTTTAACATATTCCAGATTCTTGTAGTGAGAATCAAGCTTTTTTCCGTTAATATGATGCACAACAGGCTCACCAACATAAAGA
>ERZ1032130.455-NODE-455-length-10289-cov-3.898085_pt1 | contig 10289 bp, 10 predicted proteins | sample MGYA00517879_ERZ1032130 | MGnify/ENA primary metagenome ERZ1032130 (study PRJEB33719, sample SAMN04262597) | wastewater metagenome | biome: rural village; feature: animal feces; material: feces | host: Bos taurus | place: El Salvador | collected 2012-01-31 ...
GAAAGGAAGCAGTTGCTGCTGTGAAGAAGGAATTGGAGCAGGGACATCAGGTTGCGATGATTGCGTTGGGAGATATTGGAATTTATAGTACTTTTATGTATGTGAAAAAAGAATTGGAAAAAGAGTTTTCAACGGAAATGATTCCAGGAATTCCATCCTTTTGTGCAGGAGCCAGCAAAGCTCTGATTTCCATTGTGGAAGGTCAGGAAAGCTTTGTGGTGATGCCTTCCTATAAAAATGCATCCCAGCTTGGACAGGCATTGGAACAGTATCATACGGTGATTGTTATGAAGGCTGGAAGAAAAATAAATGAAATATATAAGATCCTAAAAGACAAAGGGTATCTAGGTTCTACCAGCGTGATCGCAAACTGTGGTATGCCATCGGAATATATCGGAAGGATTCTGCCAGAACAGGAATATGGATACTTTACGACGCTGATCATAAAACAGCCAGAAAAGATGGAGATCAGATAGATGGAAGAATATATTGCAGTGATCGCAGGAACGACAGAATCCAAAGCAGTGGTGGAAAAGCTGCTAAAAGACAAAGAATGTCCAGTGGCATTTGTCGCAACAAAGCTTGGGACAGATATGCTTGCACAATATGGGATTTCCACTGTGGAAGGAAGAAAGACCAAAGAGGAGTTTTTTGCGTATTTTAAACAATATAGACCAAAGAAGGTATTCGATGCTTCGCATCCCTTTGCAGATATAGTGACGGCGAATGTAAAGGAGGTGTGCCAGCGGCTTAAGATTCCGTACGAGAGAGTAGAGAGAAAGAGTACCCAATATGATTATGAGAATCTGATCATGGTTTCTGATACAAGAGAAGCCATAGAATATCTGAAAAGTTGTCATGGTCCTATCTTATTGACCACAGGGGTAAAGACGGCAGGAACATACCAGGAACATCTGGAGGGAAAAGAAATCTTTGTAAGGGTGTTAAAAAAAGGAAATTCTCTTTGGCAATGCCTGAAATTAGGGTATGATAAAGAACATGTTATAGGATTAGATCCACCATTTTCCATAGAGGACAATGAACAGTTGATCCGTAAGACAAGAGCAGCAGTATTGGTTACCAAAGATAGTGGGGTATCGGGAGGAGTGCCGGAAAAGATCGAAGCTGCAAAAAGGTGTCATATTCCTGTGGTGATGATTCAAAAACCAGAGGAAAGAAAGGTTCCAAGACTGCTTGTGACGGCAGCCGGAAGTGGGACTGGGAAGACCACCATAACTCTTGGATTGATGCAATGTCTGAAGAATCGGGGACTTATTGTACAGGGATATAAATGTGGCCCTGATTACATTGATCCCATGTATCATACACGGCTTACCGGGCGTGCATCTGTGAATTTAGATCCTGTCTTTCATAAAGGAAGAATGGGAATGATGTTTGATCAATATAGCGAGGGCGCAGATATTGGAATCTTAGAAGGAGTTATGGGATTTTATGATGGTATCGGAAGTACTACAGAGGGAAGTACCTATGAGGTGGCCAAAGAGACGAAGACACCAGCAGTATTGATTCTTTCTGTAAAAGGGATAGCCAATACAATCATTCCCATGATCCAGGGGATTTTAAATTATCAGGAAAATACCATAAAAGCAGTGATTTTAAATCAATGCAGCAAAGGATTTTATCAGCAGATCGCACCTAAGATCGAAGAAGAATGTGGAATCTGTGTGGCTGGTTATGTACCGGTCAATGATACATTGACACTTACCAGCAGACATCTTGGACTTACGATGGCAGGGGAGATGAAGCAATGGGAAACATATCTTTATGCCCTGGCAGACCAGATAGAAGAGACCGTAGAGGTTGATCAGCTTTTATCTCTTGCAAAGAAAGCGAAAGACCTGAATACAAAGGAAGAACACATAAGCAAAGAATATCCGGTAAGAATAGGAGTTGCCCTGGATGAAGCATTTTGCTTTTATTATGAAGATAACTTTCGGATGTTAGAAGCACTGGGGGTGGAATTAAGATTTTTTTCACCGATGAGAGATGAGAAGCTTCCAGAAGACATACAGGGAATCTATCTTGGTGGAGGGTATCCAGAGCTTTTTGCAAAGGAATTGGAAGAAAACCAGTCTATCCGGATGGAAATCCGGCAGTGGTGCCAGGATGGAAAGCCGATTCTGGCAGAATGTGGAGGCTATATGTATCTGGGACAATCCATCAAGAACCAGCAGGGACAGACATTTGCCATGTGTCAGGCATTTGGACATCGTACAGAGATGAAAGAGAGGTTGAATCTTCATTTCGGCTATGTCACTATCTTAGCAGAGGAACCGGCGGGGCTTCTTACCTCGCCCATAAAGGGTCATGAATTTCATTATTCTGCGGAATATGGGGATGATTTTACCTGTATTGTGAAAAAGAATGAAAAAAGAAGCTGGAAAAGTGGATATGTGACGAAAAATCAATATTGTGCCTATCCACATCTGTCCTTTCGGGGAAATGAATCATTCATAAAAAACTTTCTGGAGCAGGTAAAGGAGGAATTGGTATGAATCGGATCTTAATGATTCTTATTGCAGTGTGTCTGGATTTGTGCTTTGGAGATCCATACTGGCTTTATCATCCGGTACGATTGATTGGCAAAGGAATCGCTGGATTAAAGAGATGGTTACAGATATGGTGCAGCAGAGAGCATGGTATCCATAAAAGACAGGAGATCATTGCCGGAGGAATTCTGGCAGTGGTCATGATAGCAGGTGCCTATGGGATTACTGCAGGCATTCTTTACGGGGTGTCATTGATTCATCCTATGGCGGCTGTGATTTTGGAAATTTTCTGGATGTATCAGATTCTTGCTGCCAGATGTCTAAAGAATGAAAGTGATAAGGTATATAAAGATCTGAAGAACCGGGATCTTGCAAAAGCAAGAATTTCTATTTCCTATCTGGTAGGAAGGGATACCAAGAGCTTATCGGAAGAAGAAGTGGCAAAAGCCTGTGTAGAAACAGTGGTGGAGAATACCACGGATGGAGTCATTGCACCGCTTTTTTACCTGTTTCTTGGAGGAGCACCTTTGGGTATGGCATATAAAGCGGTGAATACCTTAGATTCCATGGTTGGATATCGCAATGAAGAACTGGAGTATCTGGGAAAGGTGTCAGCCAGACTGGACGATGCGGCCAACTTCCTTCCAGCCAGGATTGGAGCAGTGACCATGCTTTGTTCCAGCTTCTTGCCTGGCTTTAACGGGAAAAGAGCATTTGTTACCTATCTTCGGGATAAGAAAGCGCATCTGAGTCCTAACTGTGCCCAAACAGAAGCGGTAGCAGCAGGAGCTATGGAAATACAGCTTGGGGGAACCCATGATTATTTTGGAAAGCCTGTTGAAAAACCAGCAATCGGTGAAGAAATCAAGATATGCAGTGCAGAACATATTCGTGGTGCACAGAGATTGATGATGGGAAGTTTTTTTATCAGTTTTCTCTTATTTGGAGGAGTTTACTTTCTGTTATCGTGAAAGAAAGGAATTTATATGAAAAAGACAATGAAGCATACCGTTGCATTGGCAGCCATTCTGGTTATGGGATTTGGCTATAATGTCAATGCAATGCATATTTTTGAAGGATATCTAGAACCGAAGTGGTGTATCATGTGGGGCGCGATTGCTATCCCATTTTTTGTGATCGGATGCATGAGAATAAAAGAGATTTTAAACGGTGATCGTAAGAATATGGTCTTAATGGCCATGTGCGGAGCCTTTATCTTTATTTTATCCGCTTTAAAGATTCCGTCTGTTGTGGGAAGCTGTTCCCATCCAACAGGGGTTGGTCTTTCTGCTGTCATCTTCGGACCATTTGTAACTGCTGTATTGGGAACGATCGTATTGATCTTCCAGGCCGTATTACTGGCACATGGTGGATTGACCACATTAGGTGCCAATAGCTGTTCGATGGCCATTGCGGGACCGATCTTATCCTATGTCATTTATAAAATATGCACCAAGTGTTGCGTATCCAGTCGAATTTCCATCTTTTTGGCAGCGGTAGTGGGGGATATCTTTACCTATTGCGTGACTTCATGTCAGTTAGGACTGGCATTTCCAGTTAACGGAAGCGTTGTGGCAGCAACTGTAAATTATCTTGGGATTTTTGCAGTGACACAGGTACCGATTGCCATTGCAGAGGGGATTTTAACGGTATTGATCTTTGATTTCCTGATCAAGTACAGCAAGGATCAGTTAAAGGAATTACATGTAGCAGGAATTGTAAAGGAGAAAATTAAGTGAAAACAGGAACTAAAATTTTATTGATCATATGTTTTATTGCAATTATTGTATTTCCGTTGGCTTTTTGTGAGGGAAGCTATGAAGGTGCAGATGGAAATGCAGCAGAACAGATTGAAAAGACCAATCCGGATTATAAGCCGTGGTTTTCCAATCTTTATGAACCACCAAGTGGAGAAGTAGAAAGCTTATTGTTCGCGCTTCAGGCAGCACTTGGAGCAGGAATCTTAGGGTATGCAGCAGGCTATTTGAAAGGAAAGTCAAAAAACAATGAATCAAATGGATGCAATTGCTAGCAGGTCTGATTTAAGAGAAATTCATCCCCGTGTAAAAATGATCTATACGGGGATTACCCTAGCAATCTGTCTGTGGGCGTCGGATGCTCTTGTTTCGATCTTATTGCTTGGACTGAACACGGTATTGATTACGTTGATCAGTAAGGCACCGGTTAAGAGTTATCGAAAGGTCATGCAGATTCCACTGGTGTTTTTACTTTTTACTGCATTGGGGATGATGATCCATATTCCATGGACAACCAGATATCTGGTGTCAGATGCGATTCGGGTAGCAGAGCTCATGCTTAGAGTGTGGGCAGGATGTTCCTCCATGTTTTTTTTGTCCTTTACGACACCGATCTTTGATATCATTACGTGTCTGCATCAGTGGAAGGTTCCGGAATTTCTTACAGATTTAATGTTATATATGTATCGTTTTCTTTTTCTTTTATTGGATGTAGGAGATGTTATGCAGATTTCCCAGAGAGCAAGACTGGGATACGATTCGAAAAAAAGCTGGATATATTCCACGGCCAATGTGGCAGTCAGTCTTTTTATCATTGCTTATCAAAAGTCAGAACAGCTCTATATCGCTATGGAGTGCAGACTGTATGATGGAAGAATGAGATACTATGACGAAGAAAAAAGAGAAGAAGCAGGCTGGTATGTTGGTATTACGGTGATAGCAGTGCTTTTGATCTTGCTGAAAGGATGTTTATGAAAGAATTAATAAAATGGAAAGGAATATCCTTTGGGTATCAGGAAGAGAAAAAGGTGCTAAAGGACGTGGATCTTTCCATTCAAAAAGGAGAGAAAATCGTAGTGATCGGTTCCAATGGAGCTGGTAAGTCTACACTATTCCTGCTGTTAAATGGTATATTAAAGCCAGAGAGCGGCAGCTATGCATATAAAGGAAGAGAGATTCATTATACCAAACAGGAAATGAGGATGCTGCGAAAGGAGATCGGGATCGTATTTCAGGAACCAGATCAGCAGATTGTATCACAGACGGTGTTTCACGAGGTAGCATTTGGTCTTATGAATCTCGGATACTCCAAAGAAGAGGTAAAGCAGAGAGTTCTTGCCATGTTAGAAAAGCTGAATATTCAGGATTTGAAGGATTGTCCCCCTCATTATCTCAGTGGAGGACAAAAGAAAAGCGTGACCATTGCAGATATTCTGGTTATGGAGCCAGAGGTGTTATTATTTGATGAGCCAACGGCTTCCTTAGATCCACTGAATCAGGAGAATGTGGAGCGGATTCTGGGGCAAATTGCTAATGAAGGAAAAACGATCGTGGTATCTACTCATGATATGGAATTTGCCAGCAGGTTTGCGGATCGCATTCTGGTAGTAGGAGAGGGAACCATTATTGGAAATGGAACGCCGATGGAAATCTTTTCCGATAAAAATCTGCTTTCCAGGGCTTTCGTGAAACCACCTGTGTTGTATGAAATTATGAAGGTATTAAAGGAAAAGAAGATACTACCCAATGATTTGGAATTGACAGATTCAGAGAAACTGATACAATTTTTACATTTGTTCAAATTAGGATAGAAAAGAAAAGATGAGGCAGAAATGACAATGGAAAGACATGGTGGCAATATACATCAATATGAGAGGGAGATGCTGGATTTTTCGGCCAATATCCATCCGGATGGCATGCCTTGGCCTGTATACCAGGCAGCTCAAAAAGCGTTAAAGGAGGCTGTTCACTATCCAGATCCCCAGTGTGTGAAGCTTAAGGAGACAATCAGTCAAAAGCATGGAGTGAAGCCGGAACAAATTATCTGTGGGAATGGAGCTGCAGACTTGATCTTTCGCCTGGCATTGGTGCGAAAAGCAAAAAAAATCTTACTTCCAGCTCCTGCCTTTGTGGAATACGAAGAGGCATTTGCCATGCCGGTGTTGGAACAACCTTGCATCATCGAATATCCCATGGATTTTAAAACCTTTGATCTGAAAGAAGACCTGCTTTCCTATATGGACGCTTCCATTGATCTGATGATCGTGTGTAATCCCAATAATCCTACAGGAAGACTGGTGGACGGAGACTTATTGACAAGAATCTTAAAAAAGGCAAAAAAGGAAGGGATTTTTCTATTATTAGATGAGTGCTTTCTGGATTTTGTAGTCGGCGGAAAGGAGCATTCCATGATACCAGTTCGGGATGCATTTCCAAATGTCTTTATTTTGAGGTCCTTTACCAAGATGTATGGCATGCCAGGAATTCGCCTTGGCTATGGTGTAAGCAGCAATGAAAAGCTGTTAGATCAGATGAATGGAAGTGCCCAGTCCTGGTCAGTCAGCCATGTGGCTCAGCAGGCAGGAATCGCAGCCTGCCAGATGAAAGGGTATGAAGAAAAAACCGCCAAAGAAGTCAGAGAGCTTCGACAATGGCTTTATCAACAGCTTGAAAAACTTCCTGTTCGAGTTTTCAAGGGAGAGGCCAACTATCTGTTTTTTCAGGTGCCTGGATGTACCAGTCTCAGGGAGCGGTGCCTTGATTATGGAATTTGTATTCGGCATTGTCATAATTATCGGAATCTTGGGCAGGACTATTACCGAGTTGCAGTACGAAAACAAGAAGAAAATCAGCAGCTGATTCATGTATTATGCCAGGTGCTGGAAAGGAAGGAACAATGAAGCTAAGACCATTGATGATACAGGGAACCATGTCCAATTCAGGAAAAACCTTTGTTACTGCCGGCTTATGTCGGATTTTTACCAGAGACGGTTACCGCTGCGCACCATTCAAATCTCAAAATATGGCATTGAACTCTTATATTACTAGGGATGGATGGGAAATTGGAAGAGCTCAGGCTATGCAAGCCGAGGCTGCAGGCATAGAGCCTTCTGTGGAGATGAATCCCATTCTACTAAAGCCCAATAGTGATATGGGTTCTCAGGTAATTGTAAACGGAGAGGTTCTGGGAAATTACCCGGCGAGTACCTATTTTCAGATGAAGCCAAAGTTAAAACCATCCATAGAGAAAGCCTTTCGGCGATTAGAAGAGCAATATGATATGATCGTATTAGAGGGGGCTGGAAGTCCTGCAGAAATCAATTTAAAGGAACAGGATATCGTCAATATGGGAATGGCAAAAATGGCAGATGCCAATGTAATCCTTGTGGCTGATATTGACCGGGGAGGAGTCTTTGCCTCTGTATATGGAACCATTCAGCTATTGGAGCCAGAGGAAAAAAAGCGGATCAAAGGAATTATCATCAACAAATTTCGGGGCGATGTGGAGATCTTAAAGCCGGGACTTGCCATGATCGAGGAATTAACGGGAATTCCTGTGATCGGAGTACTGCCCTATGAGAAGATTCAGATTGATGACGAAGACAGTTTATCTGAAGAACTGGAGCATTATGAAAAGGGAAGTGGATTGGATATTGCGGTTATCCGACTTCCGCATATCTCCAATTTTACGGATTTTGGAGCATTGGACATGATGGAGCAGGTTTCTCTTCGTTATGTAACGGATAAATCCCAGTTAGGAACGCCGGATGTGATCATTCTTCCAGGAACGAAAAATACTATGTATGATTTAAAATGGCTGAGAGAATCTGGCCTTGAAGCAATGATCTGGAGACAGAGAAAAGAAAGTCATATCGTGGGTATCTGTGGAGGGTATCAGATGATGGGAGAGATTCTGGAGGATCCCGATGATGTGGAGCATGGAGGGACCATAAAAGGAATGGGACTGCTTCCATTAAAAACTGTTTTTTCAGAACAAAAGACCAGAACGAGAAAGCGGGCAGTCCTTTGTAAGAATCCTTCTGTTCATGCAGAAGGCTACGAGATCCATATGGGATTGACTACTCCTCTGGAAGAAGGGATAGAGACGCTGTTTTGGCTGGAGGATGGAAAAAAAGATGGATTTATTACCCCGGATGGAAGAATATGGGGAAGTTATCTTCATGGAGTGTTTGATGAGGAATCCTTTCGCATGGATTGGCTGACTCCTATATTAGAAGAAAAAGGAATCAAAAATGGGAAAACAGCTATTTCCCACAAAGAATTTAAGGAAATACAGTACGATAAGCTGGAACAGCTTCTAAGAACTCATCTGGATATGAATAAGATTTATGAGATCGTGAAGAGAAATCAGGAGGAAAAGAAAAGGGATCCGGGCTGTCTTCATCTCTATTATGGAGATGGAAAGGGAAAGACCACCGCTGCCATGGGACTTGCCATACGGGCAGCCGGTGCGGGAAAACAGGTGCTGATCTATCAGTTTCTTAAGGATAACAGCTCCAGTGAACGAAAGGTCATGGATACGATTCCGGGAATTACCTGTATAAAAGGACCAGGCAAGGTACAGTTTATTCGGAATATGACCCAAGAGGAAAAAGAAGAAAATCGTAGACAGAATGATCAGAAGCTAGAAGATATCATTAAGATTGCAGGCGAATATGATGTATTGATCCTGGATGAAGCGTTATATGCCATTGGACGGGAACAGCTATCAGAGGAATTGTTGATTCGCTATTTGAAAGAACGTCCATGGTGGCAGGAGGTTATCCTGACCGGAAGAGATCCATCCAGAGAGATGAGAGCCTTAGCCGACTACTGCATCCATATTCAAAAGGAAAAGCATCCATTTGATCAGGGACTTTGTAGCCGGAAAGGAATTGAGTATTAGTTTTAAGCCAACTATTTGCGAAAAGCTCTGGCACCAAGATAACCGATGATGGAGCCTAAAAGGGCACCACATAACACGTCGGTAGGAAAATGTATGTAAAAATATAGTCGACTAAAGGCAGTCAGGGCAGCCACGATCAGAGCCAGGCTGCCTGCTTTTTTGTTCCAGCCAAAGAGATAAACAGCTGCACAAAACGACGAAGCAGAATGACCGGAAGGAAAGGAATAGCTAGAAAGCTTTGGAATCAACATGGTCACTTCTGGATTCTGCACAAAGGGGCGGGGTCTTGCAACCAGTGGTTTTAAGATTGTGCTGCAGAGCGTATGTTCAATTGCAAGGCATACCAGGAGTCCAACTCCCATTTTTCTGGTTTTTTGAAAGCATAACAATCCGATGCCGAGAAGAATCCAGAGTGTACCGTTGTTGCCAAGACGGGTAAAAAGCTCGAAAAAGGGAGTCAGAACAGGACTGACCACATGTGACTGAATAAAATCAAGGATCCAGAAATCAAATCTAGTCATCATAAAAGTACCTCCATTTCTGTTATTTGTATGAGAAAAAATCATTTTGAAATACGCTCTAGTATAGCACATTTTAGTATGATATAATGAAAAAACGTGAATATTTGCAATTATTTTCTTAATTTGCCCAGTAAAAAGAGATGAGGAAGAGTCAATGTCATATTTTCCATTGTTTGTGAATTTAAAAGATCAATGCTGCATGGTAGTTGGAGATGGTCAGGTGGCCAGGAGAAAAGCAGATGCATTACGGCGTTATGAGGCCAAGGTAGTCATGTATGAAGAAGGACAGTGGAAGATGGAGGATCTGTCACAGGCATGTCAGATGTTATTGTTATTATGAAGGATGGCCAAATACAACAAATTGGTACACCAGAAGATATTTATAATGAACCTGCTAACGCGTTCGTAGCTGACTTTATTGGTGAATCAAATATTTTCGTAGGTTCAATGTATGATAACAAAAAAGTAAGATTCTTAAATAAAGTATGGGATTGTATCGATGACTTCCCAATTCACGAAAAAGTTGATGTTGTAATTCGTCCTGAAGATATTCAAATTACTTCAGTAGAAGAAGGAAATGTTAAAGGCAAAATCG
>ERZ1032130.456-NODE-456-length-10286-cov-5.494478_pt1 | contig 10286 bp, 11 predicted proteins | sample MGYA00517879_ERZ1032130 | MGnify/ENA primary metagenome ERZ1032130 (study PRJEB33719, sample SAMN04262597) | wastewater metagenome | biome: rural village; feature: animal feces; material: feces | host: Bos taurus | place: El Salvador | collected 2012-01-31 ...
CCCTATGAATAGACAATTTAACCAAAAGCAACCATCAAGAAATATTATGCATCTTTTTCAGGGAATGCCACTTCTACCACTTCATCATCGGAAGGCATATCCGCATCTTTCTTAGAAAATTTATCCACTAAATCAGGAACCATATCAAGTACTTTTGTAATTGTATCCTGATTTTTAATATTTACAAGCTTTGTAGTACCGTCTTTAATAACCAAAACCGCATTCGGACTCATTTTACCGCCAAGACCGCCGCCGCCGTTATTTTTCTTTTCACCAAGCGATGCTCCGGCTGCAACACCGAAACTTACATCAACGAGTGGCAAAATAATGACATCACCAATTTGTGTCGGTTCTCCGACAACTGTTTTTGTAGATAAAACAGTGTCCATACCCTTGAACAAAGACTGCATTACATCATTTAAATTGTGATTATTCATTTATGATTCCTCCCTGCGAAACATTTCTATTACTTTCCTAATATTTTTATCAAAGAATGCTTTTATCGCGATAATCAGAATGACAAACAGATATATCCTTCCTTTTATCAAAACATCACCTTTTATTATAAAATTTTCAAAATCCGGAATAACCCGAATTTTATCTTTAAAAAACGGTGATACAACACCAACTGCGGCGCAGATATAACCGGTCTGATCCGGACTTTTCATACCTATCGTACCGTCAATCTTTACTTTTCTTGGTTTTATCATAACAAACAGACGAACAACCGAATCTTTACAGAGTGCAAAAGCACTTTTAAATTCATCACTTTGCAAAATCTGTACATATTTCTTGATATTTGCAATAATACTTTTAATTTTCGTCCATATCTTATTTATTTTATCATAAATCTTTTGTCGTGTGTAGAGTATCTTTTCTTTCAGTGTTTTTCTTTCTGCTTTTTTCTCACTTTCTTCTTCGAGCGTTTCTTCCAAAAGACGCACATCTTCTGCCTCTTCATATTCCGGCGTTTTTATATCGGATTTATTGTCTTCCGATTGCACAGCCGCCATTTCCGATACAGCAGTCTCTTCTGTTTTTTCATCAGATTTTTCACTCTTTTTGGAAACCTTATTTTTCTTACTCTTTTTTTCTTTCTCCTGCTTTTCCTTACCGTCATATACAGTAAAGGGTCCAACCTTTAAAACAAATCCTTCTTCTGACGGATATTCATATTTTCCACGTACCAGACACAAAAGCCACGAAACCTTCGCCGTCACGTGATACTCTTTATCTATATCATTTATATTGCTATCGGCTGTGACTTTATAACGAATGGGTACAAACAGTACCAATAAAACAGCTAACAGTAAAAGTCCCAAAATACACAATAGTATTATACCGATTATTTTCAATATACTAAGTATAATAGAAACAACCATATTCTATCCTCTATCGCTTATTATTCCCTGAAATGACTCACTTAATAAATATTCTTTCAAATTGCAGTCACCACGTACTTTCAAACAATCCTCCGCAAGGCATCTCACAAACGTAACTGCCTCTTCGTGGCTGCTTGTTATGGCAACAATCGTAAAATCATCACTTTTATGAAAATACTTTTGTTGTAAAACACTGCAATGGTAAATATCCAATTGTTCCGTAGGATTTTCGGAAATTGCTGTTATGTATACCTTAATCTGTCCCACATTGCGTTTGAGTCTGGATATTACCTTCTTAACATTTTTTATGGAATTACTGACATAAAGATGCTCTATAAATTTCATAACGACTCCTTTTGTCTATCATACCACGTTTTTTTTATTTTCCAAATAGTCTATTTGAAAGTTTATAAAAAAAGATTGCGACCTGCGCAATCTTTTTTCTTACTTAATCCATTGATTCGTCTTTTTTAAATGTAAGTATTCACGATATGCTTTTTCCAAAATCTGCTTTTCATTGGAAAATTTCAAAAGATGATACGCCTCGTGATACTTATAAAACCCTGAATCTACAAAGTATTCTTCGCGTTGTGGTTTACTATAATAGCTGTCGGCCATCATTAAATACCAGTGAACGTCTTTCTCTACAACATCATCAGGAACGTTGAAAGAATATTCACTTTTTCCGATATATTTAATAATTTTAGCTTTCGCACCGGACTCTTCGAGCACTTCTCTAAGGGCTGTTTCCTTGTACTCTTCGCCTTGTTCTACTGTTCCTTTCGGTAAAACCCAGCCTTCGTATTTATTACGAAAATTCTTATACAAAAGCAATATCTTACCTCGGAAAATAACCACACCGCCACAGCTGGTTGCTTCTATCATAGCTTTACCTCCCGAACTGGTGTGTTCTAAATTAACAATAGTATAAAGCAAATCGTTCTATTGCGCAAGTGCTTCAAAATAGACATCCATAATTTTTTTTGCAATCGGAACAGAAGCTCTGCTTCCTGAGCCTCCTTCTTCTACAATAACCGTTACACAAATTTGTGGATTATCAACAGGTGCAAAGCCTGTAAACCATGCGTGGCTTTCCGAACTGTTTTCCTTAAATTCCGCAGAACCGGTTTTCCCTGCCACGGTATATAACTCATTTTGAAGACCTGTAGCCGTTCCCGACAGAACAACTTCCTGCATAAATTCTGTTAAAATCTGTGCTTCTTCTTGACTCATCAATTGTTTATATTCATCCGTTTTAAAATCTTTCACCAATATACCGTTATTATTGGTAACATAGTCAAGAATTATCGGCTTCATCAATAATCCGTCATTGGCAATTGCCTGTGTAATCAGATTGATATGCATAGGTGTCATAAGCGTATCTCCCTGTCCGATTGCATACTGAAGCATATCGCTGTCTGTCGTATCATTGTCTAAAACAAGGCTGCTTTTCGCTGTCGGCAACGTAAGCGGTAGCTGTGAATTAAACATAAGCTCTTTTAATGTCTTTTCAAAACTGTATTCGTTTAAGCCGTTACCAATATTGGCAAAAGATGCATTACAGGACTGTGCAAATGACTCTTTTAAATCTACCTTTGCATGCTTCGTTCCGTGATAACAACTGATAACACTTTCATCCAGAACAAATGAACCTTCACAATCATATTCGTAACTGTCAATGTCATTGTTGTTTTCTTTCAAATATTGTAAAGTCGTGACAATTTTGAATGTTGAACCCGGTGCATATAATCCTTGTGTTGCGCGATTTAATAAGACGGAATTATCTTTATCTTCCACAATTTCTTCCCATATTTCTTTCAGTGTGTTTGGATCAAAATCCGGTTTTGAGACCATTGCCAGTATTTCTCCGGTAGTCGGATTTGTTACCACCACAGCACCATTCTTATCGCCCAGGGCTTCATACGCCGCCATTTGCAGGTCTACATCCAGGGTTGTATATACACTGTCGCCTGCATTTTTTCTTCCATAAACCGCATTGGACACCTGTCCCCTTAAAGATTCATGGGAATGTAACAAATAATAGTTCGCCAAGGCTTCCGTACCTAAATATCCCCTGCTTTCAAAACCCACTATATGACTGAAGGCATTTCCGTAAGGGTAGCTTCGGTACTCCAATCCGTCTTCATCCACTCTGGTAACTGCCAGTGTTTCACCACCCGATGCATAAATCGGTCCTCTTTCGTTTTCCGCCTTCAACATTTCAAGACGGGAATTATAACTGTTTATACTCCAGTTCACTTCATTGCCACGCACATAGATACACGTATAGGCAATTATGACCAAAAAGACAGCCACAAAGAAAATAGAAACATAAATCATTTCGTCTTCCGTTTTCTTTGCGATTAACGTCTTTTTATTCTCATTTTTGGCTATACATCCGTTAATAAGGAAAAAGGTCAAAATGGTTGCAAGAACCGAACTTCCGCCGTAGCTTACAAGAGGAAGTGTGACACCTGTTAACGGAATAAACTTTGTACCGCCGCCTATGGTCAATAAAATCTGAAAAATATACAAAATTGCCAATCCCATTAGTACATACGTGTAAAACGGGTCTTTCATTTTTACAGCCGAGTTCATAATAACCAAGAAGATACTCAGGCACACTAAAATAATCACAATACCGAATACCAGTCCCAATTCTTCCACAATCGCAGAAAAAATAAAATCTTCGGTTACATACGGAATTGTTCCGGGTTTTCCGAGAAACAGTCCTTTTCCAAACCATCCGCCATTACTTAATGCAAACAGTGACTGAGCAATCTGATATCCGCCGGTATCAATAGTCTCCCACGGCGAAATCCATATTTCCACTCGTGTCCTGACGTGTGCAAATATCTGATATGCCACAATACAACAGCCGACTGCTCCAAAAATACCTGCAAACAGATATCTTTTTTTATTACTGCTGATAAACACCAGCAATACATACACGGCAAAAAAGATTAATGCGCTTCCCAAATCTCTTGATAACGCCAGAATCAATATGTGCATCGCCGCAAAAATACCTGCAATTACAATATGTTTCAGGTTGGCAGCCTGATATAAACATGCCGAAATAAAGAATACAAACAAAATCTTTACAAATTCTGACGGCTGAAAAGATATTCCGAAAACGGAAAAGGACAGTTTAGAGCCGTTTGTCACGCTTCCCATAACATATACAAGACAAAGTACAAAAAGTCCCACTGCACCATATATCCATTTCAGCTTTCTGAGTCCGTCAACCTTTTTCATAATTACCGGCACAAAGAACCCCAGTAAAATGGAGAACATTACAATGATAAATTGTTTAAAAATACGTGTCGGAGCAAGCCTTGTAATCATAACAAAGCCAATTCCCAATAAAAAACACATATTGTTAATTAAAAGCTTATTTCCCTTCGGATACAAAATAGCTGCCGCTGTTATTACAACACAGAACAAGGCTGACTGAATAACAAAATACAACATATATTTGTATTCCCCGGTATTGATGCACATCGTAATATAACAAAACAAATGAATGCAGAACATCCATATATATTGTCTGATGTACAGATGCTTTTTTGTAATTTCATTCGATTTTTTAAAGTAGTAGAAACACTCGAACGTATAAAATGTTCCCAACAATACAATCAAAAATTGTAATATCTTTCCGATAATACTTGCCATAGTCTATTCAACACCTCGTTTAAAATGTCCCGTAGTATACTCACCAAGTCCCGTCTCATCACCATTTCCGAAATACAAATCCAAAATCTGCCCTGTCATTTTGGAATCTTCCATTGTAAAATCAATTCGATACGCATCTATCCTGTGGTGCATATCTTTCATATACTTGTGCAAAGACAACGGTACGCAATTATATAATTCACTATAACATAATCTGCAATTGCTTTTTGAAACAAAGGCTTTCCTGTATCTGTCATAAATGGTCTCATATATGTTCTTTTGACCGCATCGGTCAGTAGTTTTTTTCAAACAATTTGCTGTTACCATTAACGGTAAAAAGGAATATACCAATTGTTCCGTACTTAACTTATCCGGCATATTGATTTGTGCCAATTCGCTTTTATTTAATTCAACAGGATAACATATTCCACTCAATTCGTTTTGCGCCCAATTTGCGCTGCCTGTATTACAAATATACACGGTATAATCACTGACTATTTCCCCAGAAAAACCTTTTTGCTTCAAATATTGTAAGGCTTCCAGATTTTTTATTACCGCAAATGGAAAAGCCTTTGTTTTTTTATAGATTTCATCCAACACTTTCCATGCTTTCTTCCGGATAATTCTTGGATAAATTACACCTAAAAGCCATTTTTCTTTAAGTAGAGTTATTTCACACTCTTCCAAATCCAGCAAAAGCTGATAATCGAGATATACCCTGTTTACAGAATAATCCTTTTTCTCCAATGTATATAGCTGTTCTTTTGTCGTCACAGAAACAACAAACACTTTAGCCGTATCGAATACCTTCGGAAAAGCCCCCGCTTTTCTAACCGTTTTTTCATCTGTTCTGTTCACATCAAAGCCATTGTTTCTGATTATTTCCTCTTCTAACAAAACCAATGCACTTCTTCTGAGTTCGTTCAGCATTTTATTTGGAATAAAAATGCCTTCACCCACTTCCGTATGCAAACTGTTGCAGGTAAAAACCGTATTTCCTACTTTTGAAAGTTGCTTTTCAATGTCCTCTTTTGACATCGGTCTGTTCTGTGCCTTATCTATCACATTTCCTTCCGCCGAAACCGTAATGTCATTATATGTGGCAGTTAATATCGCTTTTTCCCCTGCCAAAAAGGAACCATATAGTTCAACCGGTAATTTCTTTCCGTTTTCTATATAGGTTTGTCTTATTTTTCTAAGATAATTTTCATCCGAGCCAAGATAGGAAGGTTTTCCCGGCGTAATCATCTCTTTGCCGTTGTGTCTGAAATAATATCCATCCTGTATTTCACTACGGATATACAACCTGGACAAATTCTCCATATCCTCTTTTGATACTTTAAATTTCTCGCTACCTTTTGCATAATACATATCAATATATTTTCGATAAATGGCAGTTACACCGGCAGCATATTCCGGTTTTTTCATTCTGCCCTCTATTTTGAAGGAATCAATTCCTACCTCAATAAGTTTTGGCACAAATTCAATTGTGCACATATCTTTTAAACTAAAGGGATAACTTTCTTTTCCATCCTTTGAAAACTTGTACGGAAGTCTGCAAGGCTGAGCACAACGACCTCTGTTTCCGCTTCTTCCGCCCAAAATACTGCTAAAAAGACATTGTCCCGAATAACAATAACACATAGCCCCATGAACAAAGCACTCTATTTCAATATCAACCTTTTCCTTAATTGTCTTTATCTCATCAAGAGACAGTTCTCTTGCCGGTACAACACGGCTCGCACCCATCTCTTTCAAGTAGGAAATTCCAAGCTCACTTGTTAAAGTCATTTGTGTACTGGCATGAAGTTCCAGATTCGGAAATGACTCTTTCAATATCAAAAACGCACCCAAATCCTGTACAATAACACCATCTAAGCCCTGAATATAATATGGCTTTACATAATCACAAAGTGCCTCATATTCGGCTTCCTTCATCAATGTATTGATTGTCAGATACACTTTTCTTCCCCAGATATGTGCATAACGAATAGCAGATATAATTTCTTCCTCAGAAAAATTATCTGCATAGGCTCTTGCACCGTATTTTTCTCCGCCTAAATAAACCGCATCAGCACCTGCATTAATTGCCCCTAAAAATGCCTCATAATTTCCCGCCGGCGCCAATAATTCTACTTTTTTCATAAAAAGTCTCCCAAATCATTATTTCCGGTGTTATAGAATTTCCTATAACACCAAAAAGGCTGTCTGATGACCAATGTCATTTAGACAGCCTTTTATTATTTCTTAAAATCTTTTATCTCTGTTTCCAACCGAACTATCTTTTTTGCATTTTCATTCAGTTCCAACTGCATATTCTTATTGTTCTTTTCCAGATTTTCCAGTTTAATCTGTGTAGAAATCAATTCATGCTTCAAGTCATATAACTCTTTTTCTTTCGCTTTGATTTCTTCATCCAACATATCAATCTGCTTCTTTGCTTTAAAATAGTCATCAGCAATATTCAGCTGCAGTAAAACGCTCTGTCTTTCAAAAGGTTGTCTACGAAATGAATCCACTTTATTGTATTCATTCATTTTATTATTAATGTAAGAAGCAACTTTTTGTAAGTACTCTTCACTTTCATAACCACTTAAAGTAAAAACTTTACCACCGATTATTACTTCTGTATCTGTTTTGACTGCCATATCTGCGCCCTCCAATTATGAAATACCCACATTTCATCCAATACTATTTTATTATATATCAAGTTAAGAAGGTATTTCAAGTCCTAAATGGCGATATGCCGCTTCTGTTACAATTCTACCTCTCGGGGTACGCATAATAAAGCCATTTTTTAACAGATACGGCTCATATACATCTTCTAACGTACCGGAATCTTCACCTATGGATGCCGACAATGTGTCAAGTCCCACCGGTCCTCCATGGAATTTCTCTATCATCGTATACAGAATATTTCTGTCAATATGGTCAAGTCCCATCTTATCTACATCCATAATATCCAAAGCCACTTTTGCAACATCTTCCGTAATTACACCGTCATATTTCACCTGTGCAAAATCTCTGACTCTTTTCAAAATACGGTTGGCAAGACGCGGCGTTCCACGACTTCTTCTTGCAAGTTCTCTTGCTCCGTTCGGTTCTATTTCGACGTCTAAAATTTTAGCAGAATGCATAATAATTGTAGTCAGTTCTTCTACTGTATAAAATTCCAGTCTGTGTATTACTCCAAAACGGTCCCTTAAAGGTGCACTTAAAAGGCCTGCTCTTGTCGTAGCACCAACCAGTGTAAAATGCGGCAAATCAAGTCTTATACTGCGCGCAGAAGCCCCTTTTCCAATCATAATATCAATCACGAAATCTTCCATTGCCGGATATAAAACTTCTTCTACCTGTTTATTCAATCTATGGATTTCATCTACAAACAGAACATCGCCTTCTTGTAATCCGTTTAATATCGCCGCCATTTCACCCGGTTTTTCTATGGCAGGTCCACTGGTCACCTTCACATTAACACCCATCTCATTGGCAATAATTCCCGCCAAAGTGGTCTTTCCAAGTCCCGGTGGTCCGTAAAAAAGCACATGGTCCAGTGATTCATTACGACTTTTTGCCGCATCAATATATACACGCAAGCTTTCTTTTGCTTTTTCCTGACCAATATATTCATTCAAAAACCTCGGTCTCAAAGAGCCCTCAATTCTATAATCTTCTTCCTGAATTTCAGTTTCTATAACTCTCTTTGCCATAAACAGTCCCCACTTAAACTTAATACAAATATTTAAAGGCTGCCTTCAATACAGCTTCTACCGTATCATTTTCACTTCTTTCCACTTTGGAAACGGCTTTTGCGGCCTCAAACTGACTATATCCAAGAGCAGCTAATGCTTCGACGGCTTCATTCTTAATTACATCAGTCTGTTTGCCAATTGCCTCACCGGATTTTCCTTCCTCGGAAAGATTATCTATATCTATAGAAATCTTATCTTTCAAATCTAAAATAATACGTTCCGCAGATTTTGCTCCGACTCCGGGAGCCTTCGCAATCATCTTAGCATCTCCCGCCATAATTGCAAATTTCAAGGTATCCGCATCCATGACAGACAAAATCCCCTGTGCCACCTTAGGACCGATTCCATTGACTGTAATCAGCTTCTTAAACAGTTCTAAATCTCCGGCTGTTAAAAAGCCATATAACTGAAACGCATCCTCACGCACACTTGTATATGTAAAAATCTGCACTTTATAATGTAACGGCGGCAGCTTTGGCACAACTTCCTTCGGGATACGCACATTGTAGCCGATACCATTCACCTCTACAATAATTCCGTCTTCAGTTATGCCTTCTAATTCACCTTTTAAATATGCGTACATTATTATACCTCGTAAATTATAAATGTTTTTTCAAATAAGGAACTATCATATTGGCTATAAATCCAATAATTGCACCCGTTAAAATTCCGGACAAAAGCAAGTACGGAAACAAATAACCGATTCGATAATTGGATACTACTGCTATAGCAACGAGAAGTTGTCCCACATTATGGAACACTCCGCCTAAAATACTGACACCCAGTATTCCAAGTTTAAAAAGCTTCTTTGCCAAAAGCATCACAACTAAACTCAAAAAAGCACCTGCCAGACTGTAAAGTATGGAAAACATACTGCTAAATAACAAGCCTGCTAAAACAACACGCATTCCGGAAAGTAGGAATGCATATTTCGCAGGATATGCATACAGACAAATCAAAACGACCAGATTTGCAAGTCCCAGCTTTACTCCCGGAATACTTACAAAAATAGGTATTAGCGATTCCACATAGGATAAAATCAGTGCCAGAGTCAGCAGTAAACCCAAATATGCAATATGTTTCTTCATTTAATTCACCACCGCATCAATCTCGCTTATATCCTCACCTGCCACATAAACAATTAATTTATGTGGCAGACAGGTAATTGTTTCATTAACTTTGGAAATGGGTCCGTGATGAACACAGACCAAATCCTTACAGTTGGCATTCTTCATATATGCCACGCCTTCTTCAATCATAAGCTCATTAACAAACTCGCCTTCTTCAATTACATATGTTCCATCATCTTCTAATGACAATTCCATAATTTTTTCACCGTTTTGCTGTACAATCACTCTATTGCCTTCTCTTTTCAAAAAGAACATACAGAAAAATATTCCAACACAAACGACCATTAAAATTATAAACAGAATAAAGTCTTTTCTTTTAATCAATCCAAATTTTTTCATAAATCAATCAT
>ERZ1032130.457-NODE-457-length-10279-cov-5.531495_pt1 | contig 10279 bp, 10 predicted proteins | sample MGYA00517879_ERZ1032130 | MGnify/ENA primary metagenome ERZ1032130 (study PRJEB33719, sample SAMN04262597) | wastewater metagenome | biome: rural village; feature: animal feces; material: feces | host: Bos taurus | place: El Salvador | collected 2012-01-31 ...
GAGATTAAGAGTTATTGGTTAAAGCGCTCTAGAGCTGAAGTAGTTGGCATAATTATTAACGAAGTTTATGAACAGAGCCCAGAACAGTTTAATAGTTTTTTGAAGGCGTGGAATAAATTTAGTGATGATACGAAACAGCATAATATAAATGTAAAACAGAATGTAGATAATATTGGTTTTATGGAGGCGTGGTTCCAGTTCTTTGATAGTTATAAAGGTGTTGAGTAATGGAAACATATGGTTATGAGTTAGAAGAAGAGTTTAATGCGGTGGCTCATTTTATCAATCAAAAATATGGGATTAATATAAAGGCAAAAGAACAGTTAGTGGATTTTACGAAAGTCTCATTAATATTTATGATGTCAATAAAGATATGGATGAAACATTTGACACCGTATTTTGAAGCTACCCCTAAGATGGAGATGTATTTTCAGGAGATATTATCTAATGCAATGCATATAATACTATTAGGGAATATTGATATGAAAATTCCAACATTGATAATGCTGAGGAGGACGCAAGAATTAATATTAACATATATATATTATTGTGAACATCCAGTGGAATTATATAAAAAAGAGATGGATGATAATTCAAAAACCATAGGGGGATTTAATGATTTAAAAGAGTATATTAAAAATTATCCATTCTCAATGAAATATAATATTAAAGACGAGAGACTTCAAGAGTTGATGTCAATGGTAATTGGGAATTGGACAATTCAGTATAAGGAGTTGTCTAATTTTGTACATGGAACTAATAGTAGCTTTTTTCAGAAGACACAATACGTTGATGATTTCAAGTTTGTAAAAAAAGATGTGAATTTTTTGACTAAACAGGTTAGTTTATTGTCTAGTACAGTAAATGTTTTGTTGATAGTATTTTATTTTAAAGAATATGTGAAATTTAATGAACATACAGAAAAGTCATTGATACGAAATGCAATATCGAATAAGTTGGAGTATAAACGAAAAATAGTGGAAATCTTACATGAAATATGACAAATCAAAGAAACGTAATTGCGGAATATTAATAGATAGGATGCGGTTAATAGAGTGTTTGAATTGAAAATAAATAGTAAAAATTCCATGCTAAGCTATAGTTAATTATTTGATTTCTTGATAGTGTATTCATAATTCACAGTCCTTTCTAAAAATAGGTGTTATTTGAAATTGTACGACAATAGTTCTATACACGTGATATACAAACGACCTCAAAATCCCAGTAATTATGCGGTTACCTTAGAAGCGGCCATGACTGCACAGGGTATTGTGTAATATAAGCGAGTGTAGCATTGGGATTGCGAGTAATATAAGAGAATATTAGTTTATAAGGTCCTGTAAACAAGACGATTTCGTCTGTGTTTATGGGACTTTATTAATTGTCTGAATATTTAGAAAAAGGAAGATGAAAGGTATAAAAATGATATCGTGGGCGACAAGTGGTACACGAGTAGGTGACAGGTGGGCGACAAACTGTCAAAGATGCAGCAGGAAAAGACGTGGTGCTTTCAGAAGAGAAAGATGTTTTAGTACTTACTGAAAAGGCCAGCAGACAGTTAATAGAGGACAGGCGTGATTATGGGGGAATGCTCCAGATGAAGGCGGAACTGGCAGCACAGAAAACCCAGGAAGAGGGCATGAAACAATTTATGAAAGACCAGGCGAAGGCTTTGGCTGTTTTTAGGAGTATGTCTAACGGAGATGTGGTTCCGTCTTCTGACGAAAAGAAATTGATGGAGTATGACGACAAACTTTATCAGGCTGCTAAAATGGCACAGGCAATGGCGCAGAGAATGAAGAAAGAGATAGAAAAGAAAAAGTCAGAATGGGATGAGAAAGAGGAAGCCGAGCAACGAAAGAAAATGGATGAACTGTGTGAAGCATCCAATGAGGCGGCATTGGCAGTAGGAACGGGCTCGCATGAGTTTTCGGCAGCTCAAAAGCAGCATATTGTGGAGGTGGATTCAAGCGGAGTGGATTTTTCATCTCTTACAGCGGTAAATTTGGGCTCGGGTGTGACAGGAACTAATATTGATCTTTCATTATAAGATATATAAGCTAATTATTAGCCGGACGAGTAGCTTTTTTAGTTATATAGTAAAGGCTATAATATGTGTGTAAATGTTTAAAACGTATTTTTCAAATTAAATAAATAATTTAACGTTTATCATTAAAAAGTTATTGACAAGAGTAAAAAACGATGCTATATTTGATTTAATGATAAACAATAAAAATTTAATTTAAGGAGATAAATATGAAAGAAGAAGCAATTAAAAAAATTAATAAAATTGGTAAATTTAGTTACATCGCGGCAATTATCGCCAAATGCTTTGTAATTGTAGGCATGGTGGCAGCAATCGTAACGGCAATTATCTGCTTTTCGATGTTTGGAGATTCTATGAAAATGGATATGTCAGGGCGGATAAATTTAGAACTGGATTGCGAGGCATTGGACATAACCAAGGAAGATATTCTGGAAGGATTAGATGAGGATGAAACGAATATAAAAACTCAATCCATACAGTTTAGCGATTCAAACGGTAATATGACTTTGAGTTTTTCTGAAAAGGACTATAAGACAGCAGATGTGGAATTTCAGGATGATACTTTGATTGCAAAATTGGAGACAGATGTATATTCCTTTACTTTAAAAGATGTTGGTATAATGATGTTGGTTTCCTGTATAGCGATGGCAATGACAATTGTAACTATTTCGTTTGTCGAAGCATTATGTAAGGAATTTCGCAATTGCACATCACCTTTTGATGGTAAAGTAATTAAGAAAATGCAGAATCTTGCTATTTCGCTGATTCCTTGGACTATTATTTCATCTGTGATTGATTCCTCCTTGGATAGTTTTATGGAAGGCGGTTTTCAGTTGAGTTTAAATGTTGATTTAGGTGTGGTTTTAGTTGTTTTAATTGTGTTCGTTCTGGTGTATATTTTTAAATATGGTGCGGTTTTACAGCAAGAGTCTGACGAAACCTTATAATTTGCGGGGTATAACGAATGTGTGATGCAATTAACAAACCAGGAGGAATGGTATGGGTAAAATCATTTTAAGGTTAGATAGAGTTATGGCTGACAGAAAAATGAGTTTGAATGAATTATCGGAAAAGGTAGGTGTTTCCAACGTGAATCTGTCAAAAATGAAAACCGGAAAAATCAGTGCAATACGTTTTTCAACTTTGGAAGCAATTTGTGATGTTTTGAACTGTCAGCCGGGAGATATTTTGGAGTATGATCCGAACGCAGTTTCAGAAGTCACTGAGGATAATTAAATTTTATGTTTTAAATCGGATTAAATTAGAAATGGTTTAATCCGATTTTTTTTGCAATATGTTAAGTGTTTTCCAATTTTTCATCGTACTATATATGTAACGAAAGTTAAGACATAGTACTGTGCTTACGAGAGGAGAGAGAACCTTGAACGATGAAAAGGTGCTTTTGGCAATTAAAGAAAAAGACGAGAAAATGATGGCATTTGTGATACAAAAGTATTCAAAGCTTTTGTGGAAGATTGCATCGGGGGTACTGATAAATGCGGCGTCGGCAGAAGATATAGAGGAATGCGTGGCGGATACGTTTATTCACCTTTGGATGAATCCTCATAAATATAATCCCGATAAGGGGAAAATGTCATCCTATCTGTCCATGGTGGCAAGGTCAAAGGCAATTGACAGATACCGTCAGATAGCCGCCAAACAGGAAGTAGCTATAGAAGAAAGTATTGCATATCATACGGAAGTTTTGGCAGAGATTATTTCGAGAGAGCAGAAAGAAAAACTGTTAAGTTGTATCGAAAAACTGGATAATCAGGATAAAGATATCATTATCCGCCGTTTTTTCTACAATCAAAAGCCAAAAGCCATTGCGGTTGCACTCGGCTTAACCGGTAAACAGGTAGAAAACAGGTTATATCAGACGAAGCAGAAACTTCGGAAAATGATGGAAGAATAGGAGCGATGGAATATGGAAAAATTCAATAAAACAAGACTTAGAAACATACAAAATATATTTGAAGAAAAAACGGGAACGAAGCTTAGCAACGAAAAAACTTATGTAAATTACAAGGCAAAACAGTTTGCATTGGTTGCGGCGATGTTATTGTGTTTTGTTTCGTTATCCGCATTTGCTATCAGCAGGTTTTCAGACCTTGATGGGGATGTGGCAGGCTTTAGCTCTAAGTATCTGGGAGATGGTATTTTTGAAATTACCATTACAAACGAATCCGACAGGGACCTTAAATTGCAGGATACAATTAAACTTATGAACTGGGCTACCGCGGAAGAAATAGAGGGGGATACCGGACAGATAGTTTTTAGTGATTATTTGGTAGAGGCGCAGTCTAAAAAGACGATTATCCTTGATTTATCCAAAGCCTATGACATAGATATGCTGGAGGAACCGCTTCAGGAAGGAGACTGGTATTATCTTGTTTTAACAAATAATAACTTTGCTTTTGGACAAGATTGGATGTGTTCTATTAATTTTGAAGAAGGAGTTTCGACAGCACTTGCCGATGTGTCCACAGGAGATATGGGGGAAGTGGAAAAAGGGAAAAAATCCTATTATGCAGATTTAGCATATGAAAACTGGAATTGGCCTACAGAAAGTGAGAGAATTTCCTCTCTTTACGGAGTGACACATAATGGTATTTTCTCAGACCATATCAATATTGCGGGTGAACTTTCGGATGCAGTTTATGCGGTGGAAAAAGGTATCGTTGCGGAAACAGGCTTTGACAGTGCTATCGGAAATTACATTGTCATTGATTTGGATGAGGAAATCACTGTAAAATACGGACATTTGAAAAAAATATCCGTGAAAGAAGGAGAAACAGTCGAGGCAGGAGAGAAAATCGGTAAGCTTGGTCAGTCGGGAATGGCGACGGGTCCGAATTTGTATTTTGCGGTATATGTGGATGGTACGACAGTAAATCCACTGGCAGAATAAAAACGAAAAGAAAAATATAGGATGGATTGTATATGGTCCCATAGTTGAAAGTAATTTTCGGCTGTGGGACTTTTTGTTGTAAAAATCTGCATAATTGGGGATAACTTGAAGAAACTATGTAAAAGAAATAGAGCAGAGGTAAAACATATGAGTGTCACAAGTGATATTAAGTATATTGGTGTAAATGACCATGAAATTGATTTGTTTGAAGGAATGTATGAGGTGCCAAATGGTATGGCTTACAATTCTTATGTGATTCTGGATGACAAGGTAGCCATTATGGATACGGTGGATGCAGATTTCACATATCAGTGGCTTTACAACATACAAAAGGAAATCGGAAGCAGGAAACCGGATTATCTGATTGTTCAGCATATGGAGCCGGATCATTCGGCGAATATTATTCATTTTATCAACACGTACCCGGATACAATCATTGTTGCATCAGCTGTAGCTTTTAAAATGATGAAAAATTATTTTGGCACGGAATTTGAAGAAAAACGGATTGTAGTCGGGGAAGGAGATACGTTATCTCTTGGGAAACATATTCTGCAATTTGTCACTGCACCAATGGTACACTGGCCGGAGGTTATTATGACCTATGATGCCACTGAAAAAGTGTTGTTTTCGGCAGATGCATTCGGAAAATTCGGGGCGCTGGATGAGGAAAATGAGTGGATAAATGAAGCCAGACGATACTACTTTGGAATTGTGGGGAAATTTGGTGTTCAGGTCCGGAATCTACTTAAGAAGGTTGAAAAACTAGAGGTTCGGAAAATTTGTCCTCTACATGGCCCGGTTCTTTCGGAAAAAATAGAATATTACCTGAATGCATATAATGTATGGTCGTCTTACGAGCCGGAAGAAGAGGGGATTTTGATTGCTTATACTTCCGTTTATGGAAATACCAAAAAAGCTGTGACGTTACTGAAAGAAAAGCTGAAGGAAAAAGGGAAATTAAAGGTCCGGGTGATAGACCTTACAAGAGGTGATAGGTCGGAGGCTGTGGCAGAAGCATTTCGATATAATACACTTATCTTGGCAACAACGACATATAACGGCGATGTATTCCCTGCTATGCGGGAATTTATCAATTGTCTGATAGAGCGTAATTTTTGTAAAAGAAGGGTTGCATTTATTGAAAACGGAAGCTGGGCAACCGCTGCTACGAAGGTAATGCGGGAGAAACTGGAAAAGTGCAAAGGGTTAGAGTTTGTAGATACGTCAGTAAAAATAACTTCGGTTTTGAGTGAGGAGAGTATTTCGCAGCTTGAAATAATGGTTAATGAGCTATGTAAAAACGAGTAAAAGGAGATAGAAATTATGAAATATGTGTGTGATGTATGTGGATGGATATATGATGAAGAACAAGGGGCACCGGATATGGGAATAGTTCCCGGAACAAAGTTTGAGGATTTGCCGGAAGATTTTGTATGTCCGTTATGTTTTGTGGGAAAAGAAATGTTTAGTGAGGTAAGTGTATAGTGGGTCAAAACGTAATCGGATTAAAAGAAAAATTACAATCAGGCAACGCTTATTATGAAATCCGACTTGAAAGTATCGGGGGTCTTGGTGCAAATTTGTGCGGAAAGATGCTGGGAGAGTTGGGACTCAAATATTTAGATTTAAACAGTACCAATTTTTCCAGTTATGGTTCTGAAAAAACAGGAACACCGGTCAAAGGTTTTGTCAGATATTGCAATAAAGAAACCGAAATCAGAGTGCATTATCCGGTAGTTGAGCCGGATTTGCTGGTTATTTTTCATCAGGCACTTTTGAAGGATGAAACCGTATATAAAGGATGCAATGAAAATACAGCGGTAATTATTGCGTTGGAGCCGGGACAGGAGGAAGTTTCGTTTCAGGGCAAAGGTATTTGCTATGGTCTGGAAGCGCAGAAAATCGCGATGGAAACCCATTCCAGAATTAATGTAGTAATGCTTGGTGCGATGTTAAAGATTATGGGTATCGAAAGTCTTAACGCAGGGGAACAGATTTGTAAGGATACTTTAGGGAAAAAATATCCGGATGCATTAAAGGCGAATTTGGACGGTATGAAAAGAGGCTATGAGGAAGTCAGAAAAATCCGCATAGGTTCTGTGAATGGGAAAGAGCCTGAAAAAGAGCATTCAACACAGACGGAATGGGGATATGAAAATACACCAATCGGTGGCATCAATCCACGGCTTGGAAGTACGGTAATAGCAGATTTGGCGCCTTCAAGACAGGGATATATTCCGCTTTTTATTAAAGAAAGGTGTATCAACTGCGGATTGTGTCATTCTGCCTGCCCGGATATGGTGTTTCAGTTTAAACATGGAGAGTATAAGGGTAGAGAGATGATGGTCAATCAGGGGCTGGATTATTATCATTGCAAGGGGTGCCTTCGCTGCGTAGATGTTTGCCCCGTTAATGCTTTGGTAAGAGGTGTGGAATCTGAGCATCCTGATAAAGACTATTTTATGCCAAATCAGGAGCTACTTAGAATGCCGGAATATTACGAAGAATCAGGACCTGACGGATATATTACATCCGAGTCCTATCTGACAGAAAAGCGAATGGAAGGGGGAGAAGTGTAATGGAAAAACAGGTTATGGAATATGCTTCGGGAAACGAAATGGCGGCAATTGCCATCAAACAGATTGGTTATGATTTGATGGGCTATTATCCCATTACACCTTCCACCCAGATTGCGGAAAACTTAGATATTATGCGTGCAAACGGAGAAACAGACCTGGTGATGGTAGCTGCGGAGGGGGAACATAGCGCGGCAGGTATTTGCTATGGTGCATCAGTAGCAGGGGGACGAGTGGTAAACGCAACCAGTGCCAATGGTCTTTTGTATGCCATTGAACAGTTTCCGGTGCAGTCGGGAACACGTTATCCGATGGTTATGAACGTTGTGTGTCGAACGGTTTCAGGACCCTTGTCCATAAAAGGCGACCATAGCGACCTTATGTATATTTTAAACGCAGGCTGGCCTATTTTGTTTGCCAGTACAGCGCAGCAGGTTTACGATTTCAATATCATTGCATTGAAACTTGCGGAGGCGGTAAGACTTCCTGTGGTGGTGGCTTATGACGGATTTTTTACCAGTCATCAAAAGGGACGTTGCTATCGTTTTGAGGATGAGCAGACTGTAAGGAAATATATTGGAAAAAAGATAGAAGAATATCCGTTTCTTGATTTGGAACATCCGATTACGGTGGGTTCTTATATGAATGAGCCGGATTTAATCAATAACAGATATCAGTTACATCTGGCTATGGAAAAGGTCCGAGAACTGTTACCGGAATTGTTTGCTTCCTTTAAAGAACTTTCAGGAAGGGAGTATGGAACGGTAGAGGGTATAGGCTGTGAGGACGCGGAAAGCCTTTTAGTGCTCCTTGGTTCTTCTTATGATACCGCTATAGAAGCCGTAGAGGAACTGAGAAAAGAGGGAAAAAAGGTTGGCATTGCCACTTTACACGTACTTCGCCCATTTCCGGGAAAAGAATTATATGAACTTCTTAACGGTGCAAAAAATATCCTTGTGGCGGACAGACAGGACAGCTATGGCGCAGGTGGCGGAAACCTGTCTTTGGAAGTGCGTGCCACGATGCAAAAATTCGGTAGTCAGGCAACTATGAAAAGCTTAGTCTATGGGTTAGGCGGTAAGGATTTCTTTAAGGAAGATGCCAAAACCATGCTTTCTATGGCAGAGGATAACAATGCACCGGATTTTTCTTATTATGGAGTGACACCGGGAAAAGGAAGATTTGATGAAGAGGAGCCATTGTTTGCACCTGTAACGGGAGAAAGAACGCAGATTGGTGCTACGAAGGTCGAAAAAGATGCCGGAACAGGAGTATTAAAGGTAAGTGGTGGTACACTGAATGCAGTGACCGAAATGCCGGGAAGAATTGCGCCGGGACACGGAGCCTGCCCCGGATGTGGTATTCCGGTCAATTTAAACCTGCTTCTTAGAGGTATCGAAGACCCGGTAGTATTTTTGTTTCAAACAGGATGCGCTATGATTGTGACAACTGCGTACCCGAAAACAAGCTTTAAAGTGCCATATCTGCATAATCTGTTCCAAAATGGAGCGGCGACCTTAAGCGGTGTGGCAGAAATTTGTTATCGGAAACAGCAAAAGGGAGAAATCCCACCGGGAGATATTATTTTTGTTATGGTCAGCGGTGATGGTGGTCTGGATATCGGTATGGGCTCAGCCCTTGGAACAGCCCTTCGTGGTCACAGGCTTTTGATATTTGAGTACGATAACGGTGGCTATATGAACACAGGTTATCAGTTATCCTATTCCACACCTCTTGGAGCCAGAAGCTCCACTTCCCACATAGGAAAAGAGCAATACGGAAAGACATTTTTTCACAAGGATATGCCGAAAATTATGGCAGCCACGGGAATCCCCTATGTGGCAACGGTGGCAGAATCCCATCCGACGGATTTTATAAAGAAGGCTGCCAAAGCTGCCTATTACGCAAAGACTACAGGCACAGCCTATATGAAGGCAATATCAGCTTGCCCCTTAAACTGGAATGACAAGCCTGCTACAGAACGCAGAGTCATCGAAGCCGCAGTCAATTCGTGCTATTTTCCGTTATATGAAGTAGAAAATGGTGTAACAACACTTTCTTTTGACCCGGAAAAAACAGGAAAGAAAATTCCGGTAATCGACTGGCTTTCTATGATGGGACGAACCAAGCATTTGGTGAAAGAAGAATATAGAGATGTGGTGGAAAGACTCCAGCAGGAGACAGACAGAAGATTTGAGGAACTGAAAAAAAGAGCGGATTTGTAAAAAATAGAATTGACAATTGATTTCGGCAATTGTAGAACGAAAACATATTCTACAATTGCCGAATGTGTTTGAAAGGAAACTTTCGCCTACGACCATTTTATCTTTTCTTTCAAGACTTCAGGAAAAAGGTTTTCTCAAGGTGCAAAAATCAGGGAAAAATAATGTTTACATAGCGCGAGTGAATTAAAATTTGAAAAATCGAACGATTTTGTTGATAAAATCGTTCGATTTGTGTATAATATAATTGAAAAGAGAAATTCTCTTTTTAAGACGATAATTATTTGTTCTTCAAGAAAGGGGATGATGATATGTCTATTACCGCAACTGAATTGAAAATTAATCTTGGCAAATATCTTATGCTTGCAGAAACAGAAGATATTTATATTACTCGTAACGGAAAAGTGGTTGCAAAATTGTCCAACCCGTATCAGGACAGAGTAGATGTTGCTAAGTCGTTATTTGGTGTTCTTTCAAATGATATGACTCTGGAAGAAGCACGGGAAGAAAGGTTGAATACAAT
>ERZ1032130.460-NODE-460-length-10275-cov-6.076614_pt1 | contig 10275 bp, 12 predicted proteins | sample MGYA00517879_ERZ1032130 | MGnify/ENA primary metagenome ERZ1032130 (study PRJEB33719, sample SAMN04262597) | wastewater metagenome | biome: rural village; feature: animal feces; material: feces | host: Bos taurus | place: El Salvador | collected 2012-01-31 ...
ACACATAAGAAATATACTTCACCTTTGTATCCTTTATGGCGATGGAAACCACAGGAACATAGTTGTAGGAAAAAATAAGGGAAATATTTTCTTTGTTCACAAGCTCTAAAAGCTCTTTTTCAATTTCAGCATTGCGGTGTTCGGTAATGTCTTTGTGGTCATAGATAAAAACCTTGTGTCCCAAGTGTTTGAAGATTTCCACAACATCATCCTGACCGAATGCATTCCGGTTAATTACTAAAATGTTCATAGCATACCTCGACTGTTTTTACTACCTTTATGATATAACATCTTGACAAAAAAAGACACCTTTTGTTTACGAAAGATTGGGAAGATGCTAAAATACAAATAGTTATGCGTAATGGAGTATGAAAGATGAAAAAAATAGTACATTTTCTAAAAAGCGAAACAGTACTTGTGGTGGCATGGGTATTGGCGATTGTGTCCATGTTTCTTATACCGCCCACAAAGGACTACATTTCGTACATAGATTTTAAAACATTGGGGCTTTTGCTGTCACTTATGTTTGTAACGGCAGGACTTCAGAACTGCCGCGTTTTTGAAAGGATAGGGGATGCCCTGTTGGAGAAAACAAAGGGACTTAAGGGGCTTAAAGCAGTTCTTGTTTTTTTATGTTTTATAAGCAGTATGTTGATTACAAATGATGTGGCGCTGATTACCTTTGTACCCTTTACTTTGTATGTACTTAAGAAGGCAAATTATGAAAAACACATTGGCTTTGTGGTAATATTACAGACCATCGCGGCGAACCTTGGAAGTATGCTGACACCGTTTGGAAATCCTCAGAATCTATACTTATTTTCCGAGTCAGGGATGAGTGCGGGAGACTTTTTTAAAGCAACCATTCCTTATGTGGCATTTTCTGCGGTATTGCTTCTGGTGTGTTGTCTTTTGGGCAAAAAGGATGGGGGAAAGGTGTCCGGGGACCTTGGAGAAGTGACGATGCAAAAGGGTAAGGCGGCAATTTGCGGCGTGTTGTTTATCGTGTGCATTGCAACGGTTTTCGGTGTCTTACCATATTATATTACGTTGGCGATTGTTCTTTTAACGGCACTTATTATGGACAGAAGTCTTTATAAAAAAGTGGACTACTCACTGATTATGACCTTTGTCGGATTTTTCATTTTTATTGGAAATATGGGAAATATCGGGGCGGTCAGTGCCTTTTTATCAGATGTGGTTTCGGGAAGAGAAATTTTAGTCAGTATTTTATTAAGCCAGGTTATCAGTAATGTTCCTGCGGCGCTACTTCTTAGCGGTTTTACGGACGAATACGAGCTTTTGCTTGTGGGACTGAATATCGGGGGACTGGGGACTTTGATTGCATCTATGGCAAACCTGATTTCGTACAAGATTTATGTCAAAGAGTACCCGCAGGATAAAGGCAGATATATGGGAAAATTCACAGTGGTGTGTGTGGCATTTTTAATACCGCTGTGGGTGATGGCCATTTTACTTACATAAAAATAATTGGGATTTAAATCAGAAAACATTTAGGGAGAAAGTGTATGAATATTACACCAAATTACAAAAATAAGAAATATTATAATACGGCCAAATATCCAATCAGACAGCCGATTTTCATTGTGTGGCTCATCTGGATATTGTGTAAAATTGTTTTAATCGGCAAAAAGTATAAGGTGGAAAAAATCAATATGGAAGGGCTGAAACCACCATATATGTTATTAAGCAATCATATGTATTTTATTGATTTTGAATTGGCGGCTATGGGAACTTTTCCGCATAGAGTCAATAATGTGGTAAATCTTGACGGGTACTATCGTCGTCCGTGGCTGATGGAATTAATCGGTGCCATCGGAACGAGAAAATTCACCGCAGATTTACACCTCATAAAGTCCATTAATAAGGTATTAAAAAGAGGTGACATCCTTTGTATGTATCCGGAGGCCAGATATTCACCTTGCGGAGTGACGTCCTATTTACCGGATTCATTAGGAAAACTCATTAAGATGAACAAGGTGCCTGTGGTGGTTACGATTCACAGGGGCAACCATTTGAATTCGCCGTTCTGGAATTTCAGAAAGAAAAGACGGGTTCCCTTCCATACAACCATGACACAGATTCTGACACCTGAGCAGATTCGGGAAATGAGTGTGGATGAAATTAACGCGGCGGTGAAAAAAGCCTTTGAATATGACGATTACCGTTACCAGAGGGAACAAGGTTTCCTGATTACAGAAAAATACCGCGCAGAAGGAATGCACAAAATTTTGTATCAGTGTCCGAACTGTTTGACCGAGTCTAAGATGTCTTCAAAGGGCACGGAAATTTTCTGTACTGCGTGTAATAAACGCTGGAACTTAAACGAAGACGGGACTTTGTCGGCTCTTAGCGGAAAAACCGAATTTTCCCATGTGCCGGATTGGTTTGAGTGGGAACGCGCGCAGGTGCGCGAGCAGATTCGACGCGGAGAATATTCATTTTCTGATGATGTGGATATTTATTCGCAGCCCTGTTGCTGGAAATTTGAACATCTCGGGGCGGGCAAGCTAACCCACGATGTAAACGAAGGTTTTATTGTAGAAGGTTTTTACCGGGGCGAAAAATACCGTATCCAGCGTAAGCCCATTGAAAACAACAGCCTTCATATTGAATATGACTACTGTTATATTAAACCATTTGACTGCGTGGATATTTCCACGGAAACAGATTCGTTTATTTGTTATCCGAAGAAAGAAAACGTGGTAACAAAGCTGGCGTTTGCCACAGAAGAGATTTATCAGATGGCGCTTCGGGGGACGAAATAATTTTTTGAAAAACAAGGAGGATAAATCCTCTCCTCACCATAGGGGCAAACTCAGCTAAAGCAGAGTAGGATTTTTCTTCGAAAAACAAGGAGGATTATATGAAGAAAACATTGGTAGTAGTTGATATGCAGAAGGATTTTATTGATGGGGCACTTGGTACAAAGGAAGCGGTGGCAATTGTGGAAAATGTAAAGAAAAAGATTGCTTTGTACAAAGCAAACGGCGATGAAATTATTTTTACAAGAGATACGCATCAGGAAAATTATATGGAAACCAACGAAGGAAAGCATCTTCCTGTAGAACACTGTATTGAAGGAACAGACGGCTGGAAAATCGGTGAAGGCTTAGAAGTAGACGGAGCCCTTTATATTGATAAACCAACCTTTGGATATATGAACTGGAAAGAGTACGATTTGGAAGAAGTAGAATTAATCGGTCTTTGTACAGATATTTGTGTTGTATCTAACGCACTTATCATTAAGGCTACTTTCCCGGAAATTAAAGTGACTGTGGACGCAAGCTGCTGCGCAGGTGTGACACCGGAAAGCCATAAGGCGGCACTCACTACTATGAAAATGTGTCAGGTAGAGGTTATCGGCGAATAGGCAAAATAAGGGAGTTGTAAAGTAGGAAGTATGTTATGAATACAAAGAAATTTGTAATCATTTTATTGTCGCTAGTGCTTATTGCTTCTTTAGCAGGCTGTGCCGACCAGAATACAGGAAATGGCGTATACAGATTATAAGAGTCAGGGATTGCCAAACTCAAATACCTATAGTGATGGGGCTACTCATTGGCGCATACGGGCCGGACATTCCGATTTCCATTTTCAGCATACAGACGAAGGAGTACACGGTTGTGGAAATATCGCGACAGGTATTGTATTGGGCGGACAACCGATTTTTGGATATAAAAAATAGTTTAAGATTTGTGTTGGCTTAATGGGTGTGGTAAGATTAAATAGCCGGTATTCATATGTTACAAGATAGTGGTACAATAAAAGATATATTGGAAAGATTGAGAATGAAAGTGGAGGATAAGGAAGATGTTAGTATTAGTTTATAGAAAATGCAGTACCTGCCAAAAGGCACTCAAATGGTTGGAAGAAAATTCAATTGATTTCACGGAGCGACCAATTGTGGAAGAGAACCCGACCTATGAGGAACTGAAAATGTGGTACGAAAAAAGCGGACTGCCACTCAAGAAATTTTTTAACACCAGCGGCCTAATCTATAAGGATATGAATCTGAAAGATAAATTGCCGGCAATGTCTGAAGAAGACCAATTAAAGCTTCTTTCCACCAACGGAAAACTGGTAAAAAGACCGCTTGTTGTGGGCGATGATTTTGTGCTGACGGGCTTTAAGGAAAAAGAGTGGAGAGATAGGATGGAATAAGATTAGTGAATTTTACAATATAAAATATATAGTCAAGCATAATTTTGTGAGTTGTGCTTGTCTATTTTTATGAATGATTTGAAAATGTTGTAATCGGACATAATATATATAATTTATTATAAAAAACTAATGTTTAATAAAATTGACAAAATGCATTGTTTAGTTTAGCTTATTAAACATAAGAGGTGAAATTATGAGTAAAAAATCAGTGGTAGTTATGCCGGACACACAAAAAATTTTAGAAAATATGGGTGAACAAATAAAAATGGCCAGATTGCGCCGCAATCTTTCTACAGAGTTGGTGGCAGAAAGAGCCGGTATTAGCAGAGCTACGTTGTGGGCGGTGGAAAAAGGAACTCCAACGGTAGCCATAGGAACTTATGCTGCGGTGTTACATGCATTGGGTGGTATGGATAAGGACCTAGGATTAGTAGCTCGGGATGATGAGTTTGGAAGAAGAATACAGGATATGAATTTGGTAACTCCGAAACGGGCAAAAAGGAAGTAGGTATTAGATGGAAAACGTAAACGAAATTTATGTATATGAAAATTGGTTATCTGATACACCATCGTTAATAGGAACGTTGTATGTGGATGGCGGTAGGGGAAAGCAGGTAGTGTCCTTTGAATATGATGACGAATGGTTAAACGATTTGACAAATAATGTAAGTTTGGACCCGGATTTGAAAATGTTTAAAGGACGTCAATATGTACCGTCAAATAAATTGATGTTTGGGGTGTTTGAAGATTCCTGTCCGGATAGATGGGGACGAGTTTTGATGAAAAGACGTGAGGCAATCATTGCAAGAAAAGAAGAACGAAAACCAAGAACACTAACAGAAGTAGATTTTTTGATAGGTGTCTTTGATGAGACTAGAATGGGTGGATTAAGATTTTCTACATCAAAAGGCGGTGCTTTTCTGTCTGATGATAAGGAATTGGCAACACCTCCTTGGACAACACTTCGTAAACTGGAATCAGCTTCCTTGGCATTTGAAAAAAACGAGGATGGTATGGAAGAAAAGTGGTTAAAACAATTGGTTGCACCGGGCTCTTCTTTGGGTGGAGCCAGACCAAAGGTGTCGGTAGTTGCACCGGATGGTTCTTTGTGGATTGCTAAGTTTCCATCAAAAAACGATGAAATAAATGTTGGTGCATGGGAAATGGTTGTTCATGATTTGGCTGTGATGTGTAATTTGAATGTACTGGAAGCGAAGCTAGAGAACTTTTCAAAAACCGGAAGTACATTTCTGACAAAGAGATTTGATAGAGACGGAAAACGAAGAATTCATTTTGCATCGGCAATCTAAATTATGCTCTAATTTGCCTAGTCGACAAGCGAACAACAATTTAACCATAACCTCGGAATAACCCGCAAAACGGGACTTTTTCGGGCAAGTTAAGGAGTTTAATAACAATGATAAAAATCCTATTCATCTGCCACGGCACAAAATGATTACACAAGCAAAAACGCAGTGTTATCAAGGGCTTGTGAGGTTTTGCAAAGAAAAAGCACACCAATTTTACACCAAGTAATTAGTAGCAAGATGATTATACGGAAATGGGACTCAAATGCAGGAAAAAATGTGGAAATCGCAAATTTCGGTTGTTTTTTTCGATGAATCGAGTATAATAAAAGTAGGAACAGAGATGTTTCCGATGTAAGAGCATCGTTAAAAGTTGTGCTGCAGATGGAGCAGGTTAAAATTTCCATCTCATAAGATGTCTTAACCGGGCATCGAGCTTGGCAACTTGGATAAAGTTGTAGTCCACGTGGGGGACTTAATGATTTCCACGTCGTTATGGGTATCTTAACTGGGTACCGAGGCTGACAACCAGCAGAAAACTCTTTTTAAAAGAAATTCTTGGAGGAGTGTGTATTCGTCACACTCCTCTTTACGTATGAGGTATCAATGGCAACAAAAACGGATAAGAAAAATGCAATACGACAAGATATCATAGATTCGGCAGGTGTATATAGCCAAAATCTGGCAGGTAAAGCATTTCTGTATGTATATGGCGAAGAATTCTTTGAAGTGTCCTTTCCTGTGGATCATTTTCTTCACTTAACCGGTGTAGAAACAACGTTATCCGCAAAGGATTTTTATAAGAATGCTAAGAAAGGAAAACTCACAAATAGCCAGTTTTATTTTGATGCACGACATCCATATGCAAATGCAAAAAAGAAGTTGCCATGCCTAAAAAGATTGCCTGAACTGACCAATGATATGGTATGTATCCTTAAGGATATGCAGACTGTGACAATTATATACAAATTGAGTGTAACAAATCTGAAGTTTACACTGGGCTTAACCGAAAATGTAGATAATCAAGGGAAAAAGATTAATGACTTTTTCCTTCCGATGTCGTTACGAGTAGAAGATACATCTGTTGAAAAAAGTAATGATGGAGAAATTGTAGATTTCATATTCTCAAAGGATGCCAGTAAAACCAAGTACGATTCTATACTGGTGGAAGATAAACATAAAATCATTCCAGATTGTGTAAAACATTTGATTAGTGATAGTTTTTATAAGAATGAAGGAAATGAATAATTACATAACATAGTGATTAAAGCATCAGGAAACTGGCGCGGGAAAATTTGTTATGCCATGTGGAAAAGAATCAAGGGACAAGTATGCCCATTAGGTGGACTATGGTATAGGTCATGGTGAACCATGTAGTTAAGTATATAATTTAAATAATAAAGACAGAGAAAAAAGAAGTATTTATATTGACTTTTATGCTATGCAAAAATATAATTATAAGCATAGAAGTCAATTAAAAGAAAGGGAACTACTGTGGGAGCAACTGAAGAAATTATCAAGATGGCACAAGAGAATAATGGTACGGTTACGACCGCAATGGTAGTTGCAGCAGGTATCTCTCGTGGAAATATCAAATATCTTGTGGACAAGGGCATAATTGAAAAGTCAGCAAGAGGTGTTTATATTCTGCCGGAGGTTTGGGATGACGAGATTTTTAATTTGCAGAGTCGTTTTAAACGTGGAATCTATTCTCATGAAACAGCATTGTTTCTTTGGGATTTAACCGACAGGACACCGAACAGGTATCACATGACGTTTCCGGCGAATTATAATATGACAACGCCCAAAGAAGAAAACATTCGATGTGTGCAATGCAAAGAAGATTTGTATGATTTGGGCGTGTCAGAAGTGGTTACGCCGGGAGGAAATACAGTAAGGGCTTATAGTGTGGAGCGCACGCTCTGTGATATTTTACGCCCACATAGTTATGTGGATATTCAGGTAGTGGCAGAAGCTTTTAAGCGGTATGCAAACAGAGCAGATAAAAATATTCCGCTTTTGTCAGAGTATGCAAAAACCTTGAAGGTTGAGAAAAAACTCAGAGCATATCTGGAGGTGTTGTTATGAAAAATGCAATGCAACTAAAAGCGATTATTAAAAATCTTGCAAAAGAAAAACATATATCCGCACAGCTTGTAATGCAGAACTTTATGTTAGAGAGATTGCTGGAACGAATATCTCTTTCAAAATATCAACAGAATTTTATTTTGAAAGGTGGATTCCTGATTGCAGCGATGGTAGGACTTGATACCAGAGCAACCATGGATATGGATGCAACCATAAAGGGCTTGCCTGTCAATGAACAGACGGTGCGGGAAATGTTTGAAGAGATTTGCAAAATAGAATTAGAGGATGATGTGACCTTTAGTTTTCGTAGCATCGGAGAGATTCGAGAGGGCGATGTATATACCGGGTATCGTGTTTCGCTGTCTGCAAATTATCCGCCGATGGCAGTTCCGTTGAAATTGGATATTACGACAGGGGACAAGATTACACCAAAAGAGATAGAGTATCAATTCAAACTCCTTTTGGAAGATAGAAGTATTTCGGTGCTTGCATATAATCTGGAAACAATTATGGCGGAAAAACTGGAAACAGTCATATCCAGAGGTGACCAGAATACCAGGCCAAGAGACTACTACGATATCTACAGATTGGCCAAGCTGCAACATGCAAACATAGAGCCGGCTGCGTTGAAGGCTGCACTGAACGCCACCACAGAGAAACGAGGCTCGTCAGCGGTGGTTAAGGAGTATCGCAACATTGTGGATACGGTTAAGAGTAGCGAAGTAATGCGGAGGCAGTGGAAGAATTATCAGAATGATTTTGAATATGCAACGGACATTGCGTTTGAGGATGCGTGTGACGTGGTGGTAGAGTTGATGGATGAATTGGAAGGGGAAGAATACATATGACAGGTGAAAAGTTTACATTAATGCAATACTCAGTTAGTGCAATCCTTGGTTTGATTGATGCAGAGGATTTTGTTATTCCTGAAATTCAGAGACCTTTTGTGTGGAAGAGAAGTCAGGTTAGAGACCTGATTGATTCATTGTACAATGGTTATCCAACCGGATATATTATCACATGGAAAAATCCTGATGTTAAGACAAAGGATGGCGGTAAGGCAAATGGAAAGAAAGTGCTGATTGACGGTCAGCAAAGAGTTACTGCATTAATGGCTGCCATTGCCGGAAAAGAAGTTTTAGATGATGACTTTAACAAGGACAGAATAAAGATAGCGTTTAATCCGTTGGCGGAGGATGAGACAAAGCGTTTTGCTGTGCAGGATGCTTCTCATTTAAAGGATAAGCGTTGGATACCGGATATTTCAGTTGTCTTTGATACAGAGTTTGATTCTTTTGATTTTGCGATGAAATATTGCGATGTGAATGAGGGTATAAAACCGAATGAAGTGAATAAGGCTGTAACAGCATTAAAGGGAATCGCTAATCGTCAGATAGGTGTTATAGAGTTGGATGCGGCGTTGGATATTGATGAAGTTACTGAAATATTTATTCGTATCAATTCCAAGGGTACAGCGCTTAGCCAGTCAGATTTTGTAATGTCTAAAATGGCAGCGGATACAATTCATGCAGGTAGCCTCATAAGAAAGACGGTGGATTACTTCTGCCATTTGGCTGTAAAACCGGATTTCTATTCACAGCTAATACATGATGCAGAATTCCAAGCATCGAAGTATGCAGATAAAATAAAATGGTTAGCAAAGGATTATGATGATATCTACGATCCGGATTATGGAGATATGCTTAGAGTATCGTTTATGCATCAGTTCCGAAGAGGCAAATTAGCAGACTTGGTTAGTTTGCTTTCAGGACGTGATTTCGTTACGAAGGAATTTAGAGAGGATATTGTAGAAGAGTCCTATGGAAAATTGGATGCTGGTATTATGAATTTTATTAACCAGTATAATTTTTCTCAGTTTGTTATGGCGATTAAGGGTGCAGGATATGTATCGAGCAAGCTCCTTAATTCAAGGATGACGCTAGATTTTGCGTATACATTGTAATTGATGTTATTAGATGATCCTGCAATTCCGAATGCACAGATAAAGAGACATGTGCAGAAATGGTTTGTTCTTTCAACCTTGACTTCAAGATATATTGGTTCACCGGAAACACAGATGGACCGTGATATGAGAACTATTGGAGAGAAAGGATTCCTGACATTTTTAGCAGATGTTGAAGCTTCGGCACTTTCAGAAACTTTCTGGACAGTTACCTTGCCTCAGAATTTGGAAACATCATCTGTTAACAGCCCGGCGTTTAATACATTTTTAGCAGCACAGATTAATATGAACTGTAATTCTATGTTAATGAATGGTACGAAAGTTGCGGATTTGATTACTATTTCCGGAGATGTGCATCATATATTCCCTCGTAGCTATTTGAAAAATAATGGCGTGGATAATAAGACGAAATATAATCAGTTTTTCTAATGCACCTACTGTAGAATTGATTTTGAGAAAAGAAGGATTTGAAGACCTTAGGCTGTGAAAGTAACGCATTTTTCATTTAGTTTAGAAGATAAAATATATTTTTATTCATATCCGGCTCTTTTATGTTATACTACTTTTGTTAATAAAAATGTAAAAATAAAAGATGTAAAAGCCGTGATTAAGATATTATTCGTATGTCATGGAAGTATTTCCTCAATTGAAAATAGCCTGTAAAATGGGCGTTTCCAAGGCAAAGGAGGTGAAGTTTACCACTTTTGCAGAAGAAAAAATTGAATAGAGCTC
>ERZ1032130.461-NODE-461-length-10257-cov-4.886395_pt1 | contig 10257 bp, 9 predicted proteins | sample MGYA00517879_ERZ1032130 | MGnify/ENA primary metagenome ERZ1032130 (study PRJEB33719, sample SAMN04262597) | wastewater metagenome | biome: rural village; feature: animal feces; material: feces | host: Bos taurus | place: El Salvador | collected 2012-01-31 ...
GGTGATTCCGGCAATTCGGTGAATTGCCTTTGTGAAGTCGTACCAAGAGATAGCGCCTTCGTTGCTGAAGTGGTAGATGCCTGCGTGCCACTCAGGAGCAGTGATGATGGTGAAGATTGCCGAGGCAAGGTCGGCAGCGGCGGTGGGTGTGCCCACTTGGTCGCACACCACACTGAGCCTGTCGCGGCTCTCGCCGAGGGCGAGCATTGTCTTCACAAAATTTTTGCCAAAAGGAGAGTAGAGCCACGCGGTGCGCACAATGATGCTGTCGGGGGCATACTTCAGGAGTTCGCGCTCACCTTGCAGCTTTGTGGTGCCGTAAGTGGAGCGGGGATTAGGTTCGTCGGATTCCTCGTAGGGGCGATGCTCGAAGCCGTCGAATACGTAGTCGGTGCTGATGTGCAACACCTTTGCACCAAAGTCGCGTGCGGCACTTGCCAGATTGGCAACAGCGTCGATATTGAGCTTTGCGCACAGCACCATGTCGTCTTCGGCGCGGTCAACGGCAGTGTAGGCGGCGCAGTTCACAATCACATCGATTGCGTTGTGCTCAATGAAAGACCTCACGGCGGCGGCATCGGTGATGTCGAGGGTATCAACATCGGTGAAATAGGCATTGATCTTACCGGGATTGGCAGCAACAATGCGCTGCATTTCATTGCCAAGCTGTCCGTTGGCTCCGGTGACTAATAAATTCTGTGGCATTATCTATATGGCTCTTGATTTTTCTTTGTTTACTATTGTTTAGCAGCAGCCGATGCTATGCGTTGGCATCAGCCACATCGGGGTCGTCCTCAAAGATAGGCTTCTTCTCGTTGAGCATGAAGAATCTTGAGAGCATGTTGATGAATTTGGTGATTTGCTGCACGGCTTGATTTGTGCCCTCGCTCACCTCCTTGCCCTGCATACGCAGCAGCATGGTGCCATATAGGGCGTTGAAGCACGTCTCTATCTCGTCGGCGGGATTGTCGCCGGCTTTTGCGCGAAGCTCCACAATGTAGGGAAGCGTGCGGTAGAACTCAGCCCCATATTCGGGAAATTTTGGCGACTTTAGCAATTCGCGGTGCAGGTCGTTGAGCCGAATGAGCACATTCTTGTTGATTTGCAGGTGTCCGTGCCGGCGCACATTCTCCAGCTGCATCATCTTCACAATGTTCTCCATCCAGTCGCGGGTTGCATCGCGTTCTTCTTCAGGGAATTTAGCTATATATTCGGCATCGATGCGGTCGAAGTCGAGATTATACACGCGCACCACATCTTCAATGTTCCACATGAAGAGCAGATAGGCTGAAATATCGGTGCGGCGAAGTTTGTCGGCAATAGTCATGGCAGTGTTTTAACCGAATTTACTGATTTTGCGCAGTGCAGGCTCGTTGATGACTTTAATGCGGCGACCATCTACGGTGATTATTTTCTCGGTGACGAAAGCCGAGAGAGTGCGAATGGCATTGGAGGTGGTCATATTGGAGAGGTTGGCGATGTCCTCGCGTGCCATGTAGATTTTCAGTGTTTCGCCGTCTTCTTCATAGCCATAGTTGTCGATGAGCAGTGCAAGCGACTCGGCAAGGCGGCCGCGAATGTGCTTTTGTGTAAGATTGACCATCTTGGTGTCCGATCCGCCAAGGTGCTTCGACAGCTCGTGAATGAAGAACCAAGCCAACTGGCGGTTCTCGTCGATGAGCTTCGACACCAGGCTCATGCTGATGGCGCCGAGGGTCGATGGCTCGAAGGCTGCCGTGCTCGACACGTATGGCTCCTTGGCAAAGTATGCACGGTAACCAAAATACTGTATAGGACGGTAAAGGCGAAGAATCTGCTGACGTCCGCCAATGCCATCTTTAAACATTTTCACCTTGCCCTTGAGCAAGCACCAAAGATATTCAGGCTCATCGTTTTCAGCATATATTATCTGATTCTTTTTGAAATTATGAATTGCAAAATTATCAACCACTATATGCTTCTCGTCTTGCGTAAGTACTGACCATAACTCGGCAAGATCCTCACTCATTACCTTTTCTAAAGTACTCTTTTTAATCATAAACACAAAAGCTAAATTTCACTGCGTGCTGTAAAACACTGCTTTATAGCATGCAAAATTACACATTATAAATGTAAATGCCAAAAAATCGGCATAAAATTCGTTGTTCACCCGCATTAATGGCAATAATCAAGGAAAAACCGCACACTTTTGTGGCTGTGAGATGGGGCTGTTCGCAATAGGTGCTTAATGATGAGCTTGCGTGGTGGCATAATGTCGCCTGTGAGAGAGATTCGCAAGAAATTTGTTATCGTAGTGTGATATTTGTTGTGCAGTGTTAATATATGGAGCGATATTTTTGTCAAATTGAAAATAATGTTAAGCAATGGTGATTTTTTAGCTGAAAAATTGTGTTGAAAAGCAGAATGGCTATATCTTTGCATCAGTTTTCATGGTAAATGATTTTAAGGTGACATGATTATGATTGCCGGGAGGCAAATAAATGGTCATAATTTTTAGTTTTTAGGTTTATGTTAATGGTATTAGAAGGTTAATTAGAAAATTATCTTAGGCAGTGATGTCTGGGATTTTTTTTGCTCCCTACTTCCCGCTCCATTGTCGCCCGAAAAATTGGGGAAACAGCACCAGCAGGCGGTGAAAAATGCACAAGATAGCAAAAGCGGCGGCAATTTTGTTGTGAATTTGCAGTTAAATGTATTAAATATCTGCACACAAGAAACCTATAAGTTGCGAGCTTTGATATTTTTGTATATCTTTGCACAACAAAATATGATAATGGCTATTAATCTTTCAAGTCAATGGTAAACGAAATAGTAAATGCGAATTGCAACATTATCAATGATATCAAGTCGTTGGTCAACAAGGCTCGTAGTCAGGCATATGCTGCTGTGAACCAAGCTATGGTTGAGGCATATTGGAATATTGGGAAGCGCATTGTTGAAGAAGAACAACAAGGTAAAGAACGAGCAGATTACGGTAAGCAGCTGCTCAAACTATTGTCTGTAGCTCTGACAGAAGAGTTCGGAAAGGGCTTTTCGACGGGTACACTATACTATATGCGACAATTCTATTTGACCTTTCCTGAAATTTTCGCTACACCATGGCGAATTTTGTCATGGTCTCATTATAAACGTATTATGCAGGTTCCGTCAGAGACTGCTCGCAATTGGTACATAAAAGAGGCCTCTGAGCAGATGTGGAGTTACGCAACGCTGAATCGCAATATCTCTACGCAATACTATGAGCGTCTGTTGATGTCGCAACAAAAAGAACCTGTAGAGGCTGAAATGAAGGCACTGACAAAAGATTTTGATACCGACAAACTAGAATTTATCAAAAACCCTGTGGTGGCAGAATTTCTCGGAATGTCACCAGCAAAGGCATTCGTTGAGAGTGAGTTGGAGACAGCCATCCTGAACAACCTTCAGAAATTTCTACTCGAACTTGGCAAAGGTTTCTCATTTGTGGAAAGACAGAAACTTGTTCGTACAGAGAACGATAAGTATTTCATTGACCTAGTATTCTACAATTTTCGATTGAAATGTTTCGTACTTGTTGACCTTAAGGTTGGTAAGATAACCCATCAGGATGTTGGTCAGATGAAGATGTATGTGAATATGTACGATAAGATGATGCGTGGTGACAATGATAATCCTACACTTGGTATCGTGCTATGTTCTGAAACTGACGAAGATATAGCTGAGTTCTGGCTTAATGATGAGAAGAACATCTTCATGTCAAAATACATGCTGATGCTTCCGTCTAAATTAGAGTTGAAGCAAGAGATTGAACAACAAAAGGCTCTGTTTGCCCTACAGCAGGGATCCATTAAAGATAGTGAGAACTTATAGATGTGATTTTCAAAATGAAGCAGAAGACATTAGATTTTTTGGAGGCACACAAGAGTGAACAGTATTCTACCCTTACTGAAGATGCAAAGTGGCGTCAAGAGAACGAAGTGTGGCTTAAATGGTCACGCGGGATTGCCTTGTCAATCGTAGCCTATATGCAGGCAAATAGTCTCAGTCGTTCAGACATAGCCAACAAACTAGGTGTGTCTCCTCAGTATGTGAGCCGCATTTTGTCTGGCACAACAAACTTCTCGTTCAAAAGCATTGCCGAAATTGAAAGAAAACTCGGTATTTCGTGCATGGAGGCGGCTATGGCGTGAACAATCTTGTTTCTTGAAGTAAAGCAATTTCGCACTTTGTCAAACAGCTCTTGAAAAAATGGGGGAAACAGCACCGGCAGGCGGTGAAAAATGCACAAGATAGCAAAAAGCTGCGGCAATTTTGTTGTGGAATCAAAAAAATGTAGTATCTTTGCACCGCAAAAAGAGAAAAGCTCAACACAATCGGGGTGTAGCGCAGTCCGGTTAGCGCACCTGCTTTGGGAGCAGGGGGTCCCAAGTTCGAATCTTGGTACCCCGACTAAGATTAACAGCAGTATCTCTTTTGCAACTTTTCGGGGTGTAGCGCAGTCCGGTTAGCGCACCTGCTTTGGGAGCAGGGGGTCCCAAGTTCGAATCTTGGTACCCCGACAAGAAAGGCTTGAGCAATCAAGCCTTTTTTGGTTATAGATAAATACTGTTTTTTGTGTGTGACTGCACAACAACCATTATTATTTGTTCTGTCAATGTTTCGTGCAATATGATTGAAGATATTCGCAACATACGCATTGAGGATTTCAACTATCCTCTGCCCGATGAGCGCATTGCCAAGCACCCGCTTGCCGAGCGAGAGAAGTGCAAGCTGCTCTACTACCGCCCGGGAGAGATTGCCGAGTATCGCTTTAGCGATGTTCCGGCTCTGCTGCCGCAAGATGCTATGCTCATCTACAACAACACCCGCGTAATCAATGCCCGACTGCGATTCCTCAAGCCCAACAATGGCGCTACAATCGAGATATTCTGCCTTGAGCCTCTCACACCACGCGACTATGCCATATCCTTTGCCACCACCTCTCGTTGCTCGTGGCTGTGCTTTGTGGGCAATGCCAAGCGATGGAAAGCTGAGGAGCTGCAGCAGGTGGTGATGGTAGATGGCTGTGAGGTGACGCTCTCAGCCCGACGCATCGACCGCCGTGGCAATGCCTTTGAGGTGGAGTTCTCGTGGAATCACGATGTCACTTTTGCTACAATACTAGATGCAGTGGGAGAAATCCCCATTCCGCCATATCTCAACCGAAGCACCGAGCCCAGCGACCTAACCGACTATCAGACTGTGTATTCACACATCGAAGGAAGCGTAGCTGCTCCTACTGCCGGACTGCACTTCACCGATGGCGTGCTTGCCGAGTGCGACCGCCGTGGAATTACCCGCCGCGAGATTACGCTCCATGTGGGTGCCGGTACGTTTCAGCCGGTGAAGTCGGAGACAATCGGCGACCACGAGATGCACACCGAGTTTATTTCGGTGTCGCGCTCGCTGCTTGTGGAGCTTATGGAGGGTGCCAAGCCTGTAGTGGCTGTGGGCACCACATCGGTGCGCACGCTCGAGAGCCTCTATTATATAGGTGTGATTCTGCACGAAAACCCCGATGCCACCGAGGAGGAGCTTCGAGTGGGGCAGTGGCTGCCCTATGAGTGCCAATCGACACTCTCCACTCGTGATGCTCTTGCCGAAATCGTTGCCTATCTCGACCGCCATAATACCGACGTGTATATCGGCAGCACGCAGATAATGATTGCGCCCTCGTTCCGCTTCCATATCATCAGCGGAATGATTACCAACTTCCACCAGCCGCAATCCACGCTGCTTCTGCTTGTGTCGGCATTCGTCGATGGACGTTGGCGCGAAATCTACGATTTTGCCATGCAGCACGATTTCCGCTTCCTCAGCTACGGCGACGGCTCACTGCTGCTGAGATAAAAGCCCAAAGTCTTTGTGAAGATACATTTTTTGCGACATTGTTATAACGGTGTCGCATTTTTTTGATATATTTGCGGCATAAATAAAAATTTTTAAGAAATACCAATTATGACAATATTACGCTTTCGTTTCCTTGCTATCGTTGTGTGCATTGCCACACTCACGGCAGCCGCACAGACAATCATTTATGAAAACATTCCCGGATTCAGCACCGAGACCAATTCTCGCTTGCGCCGGTTTATGGAATCGACCAAGGACCTGACCATTCACAAGGTGGCGGTGTTTGACTGCGACGGCACTGTGCTGGGTCAAGCCCCATATTATATGTGCGATGAGGCACTAATCGACTATTTCACCTCTCACCATGGCGATGACCCTGTGATTATGGAAAAACTTCGTGTGGCTATTGATAACAACACCGATGAGATTGCCTATGCACATCGCATGGTCGAGTTGCTCGCCGGACACACTGTGAAGGAGATTGAAGATATGGGCCGCCGCTGCTTCTCACAGAAATATCCCGACCAGATTTTCCCCGAGATGAAACAGCTCATACAGAATCTGAAGAATTATGGCTTTGATGTGTATATCGTCACCGCTTCTCACGAGTTGCTCTATCAGGGAGTGTGCAGCAACGTATTTGGCATACCCACCGACCACATCATCGGCGTGCGCCAGCAAGTGGATAGCGAGGGGCGTGCTCTCAACAAAATCATAGAGCCTATCACGGTGGAGCGTGGCAAGGCAGAGGCAATAATGTCGTTTATCAAGACGCGTCCGCTTTTTGCTGCCGGAAACAGCCGTGGCGACGTTGAGATGATGAAGCTTGCCTCCGATTTGCGGCTTGTGATTAACCCCAATGACACAAAGCCGGTTGATGTACTTGGTGGTGCCACTCTGCGTCAATACTGGAGCATCGACCCCAATTGCATCATTGAGTCGTGCCGTGAAGTGCCTACCGAAGGCGTCGAATGGAGCGGTCGCAACTATAAGCTCCCGGTGAATGCCACTCACAGAAAATAGCTAATTACTCCAACGCTATAAAAGCCCCGAAAAATGCCATTTCGGGGCTTTAATTATTAAATAATGTTAAGCGAGAGAAAATTCTTGCTCAAAAATTATGCTGTACAACATAAAAACACTACCTTTGCATCAGTTTTCATGGTAAATGATTTTTAAGGTAACAAAATCATTGTCGAGACGACAAGTTGTTATGTTAGTTTTTAGGTTTATGTTAATGGTATTAGAAGGTTAATTAAGTAAGCGATTCCTGGCAGTGATGCCGGGGATTATTTTTTTATACCTATGCCCGAATACCTATACTCGAATACCTAAAAAAGCGCACCCACCGGTTGGGTGGGCACGCTTCTGTGTATATGAGATGGGAATTTTCAGCTTTCTTTAGTCGAAAAGATGGCGCAGACGCGCAAAGATGCTGCGCTTCTCGCTTTCGCTTGGCATCATGTTCTCCGAGCCTCGCAGCTTCTCTATTGCCTCACGCTCTTCGCGGTTGAGGTTCTGAGGCACATACACCATAATGTTCACGAGCATATCGCCGTTGCCGTATCCGTTGGGCGAGGGGAGACCTTTGCCACGCAGGCGCAGCACCTTTCCGGGCTGGGTTCCCGGTTCGATGGTGAGTCGGGCACGACCGTCGATAGTAGGCACCTCCACCTTTCCGCCAAACACGGCAGTAGGGAAGTCGAGAATCAGGTTGTAGATGAGGTTGTTGTCCTCGCGCTGCAGCTCGGCATCTTTCTCCTCCTCAATCACAATGAGCAGGTCGCCCGGAACACCGCCACGGCGTGCGGCATTACCCTTGCCCTGCATGCTCAGGGTCATTCCATCGCTCACTCCGGCAGGAATCTTCACAGTGATAATCTCTTCTTTGCGCTCAATGCCCTCTCCGGCACAGTGCGGACACTTGTCGGTGATTATCTTGCCCTCGCCGCCGCATTGCGGGCAGGCGCTTTGGGTCTGCATCATGCCGAGCATCGTCTGGCGCACCTGCGTCACCACGCCGGTTCCGTGGCAATGGTCGCAAGTCTTGTAGGCTGTTCCGCCCTTGGCACCGGTTCCGTGGCACTCGTCGCACTCCACATAGCGCGGAATCTTGAGTTTCTTCTCCACGCCGTGAGCTACGTCTTTCAGTGTGACACGCACCTTCACGCGCAGGTCGGTACCGCGGTTCATGCGGCGACCTCCACGCTGACGGCCTCCTCCGCCACCAAACACGTCGCCAAATATATCGCCGAAGTGCGAGAAGATGTCGTCCATCGACATTCCGCCGCCGAAGCCACCGCCGCCGAAACCGCCGCCCATGTTGCCCATGTTATGGCCGAACTGGTCGTAACGGGCACGCTTGTCGGGGTTGCTGAGCACGTCGTAAGCTTCAGCCGCCTCCTTGAATTTCTCTTCAGCCTCCTTCTTCTCCTCCTCGCTCTTGCCTTGCTGGCGGTCGGGGTGATATTGAATGGCTTTCTTGCGGTAAGCTTTCTTCAGCTCATCGGCAGTGGCGTTCTTGCTCACGCCAAGCACTTCATAATAATCTCTTTTTTCCATCGTTGTAGTTCTCCGAAATATATGTGTTCGTCGATTTTTTTACATAAAGGTGAGTTATTGACCCACCACCACTTTAGCGTGGCGCAGCACCTTGTCGTTGATTTTGTAACCCTTCTGCACGGTGTCGATCACCTTGCCCTTCAGTTCCTCGTCGGGGGTAGGGAAGTTTGCTACAGCCTCGTGAAGCTCGGTGTCAAATTCAGCCTTGTCGCTGTCGATGGCTTCCACACCGTTGCTCTTGAGGTATTTCACGAATTTGTTGTAGATAAGTTCCACGCCTTCGCGCAGGCTGTCCACGTCGGTCTGCTCGTTCATCGCCTGTAGGGCACGCTCAAAGTCGTCGATAAGAGGCAGAATGTCGCCCATAGCCTTCTCGGCGCCATTCTTCATAATTTCCATCTTCTCCTTGAGAGTGCGCTTGCGGAAGTTGTCGAACTCAGCCATAAGGAAGAGATATTCCTTCTTCTCCTTCTCAACCTGCTCCTCAAGCTGTGCCACACGCTCCTCAAGGGTAGGCTCGGTGGCGGTTTCGGTCTGCTCCTCGGTAGTGATGTCGTTTTGTCCGTTTTCGGGCACCTCGATGCCCTGCTTTTCAGTTGTGTTATCTTTTTCAGTTGCCATAATCATTCATTTTGTTATCACAACTGAATATCAAAAACATTGCCAAACTCTGCAAATTTGTCGCATTCTGCCATATTGGCACTGTCGAAGATGCCGAAAACCGACGATCCTGAACCCGACATAGCGGCATACACAGCCCCACTATCGAGCAGGCGAGCTTTCAGCTCGGAAAGCTGCGGGAATGAGGCAAACACGCTCGGTTCGAAATCGTTCTTCAGCAAGCCCTGCCACCCGGCTACCGGTCGCGATATTATCTCGGTGACATCGATGTCGGGCACTTGTGGCGTAACGCGGCTGTAAGCCAGCTTGGTGGGTACTGAAATATCGTCGCTCTTCACGAGCAGCATCTTATAGCCTTTGAGCGACACAGAGCAGTCGGTGAGCACATCGCCAATTCCGGTGGCACTCATCGGGCGGTTGTAGATAAAGAAAGGGCAGTCGGCACCAATGGTGGCAGCAAGCGCCGCCAGTTTTTGCTGTGGCACACCAAGCCCAAACACCTCATTCACAGCCAGCATGGTGAAAGCCGCGTCGGCTGAGCCACCGCCAAGTCCGGCACCATCGGGGATAATTTTGGTGAGATAGATATCAACCGGCGGAGCAGCAAATTCGCGCTGCATCAGCCTGTAGGCTTTCATCACCAGGTTCTTCTCCACCGGGCAGTCGATGTGGCGCCCGTAGGTGGTGAGAGAGGCATCATCGCCCTTGGCGGGAACCACCTCCAGAATATCAGTGAGATTAATAGGATAGAACACCGTGGAAATATCGTGATATCCGTCGGCTCTACGTCTCACTATGTCGAGTCCAAGGTTCACCTTGGCATTAGGATAAAGAATCATCTCAAATCACAATTTTAAAATGAATAAACTCAAAGCACAGCCGAGAATTTGCGTATCGCAGCCAGTCTCTCAAGCAGCGACTTATCGCTATATGCCTTGTGCATATTATATTTAAGCTGAAGTCTCATCAGCGAATCGGCAGGAACGCCGAGAGCAGCTTCAAGCATTATTGCAGTTGCAGTCGTTAGCGGTCGGCGGCAGTTGAGCAGGTCGTTAAGAGCCTTATACGACACACCCATCTGCTCGGCAAGCTTTCGCTGCGACAACTTGCGAAATTCAATCTCATCTTTCAGCACCTCCCCCGGATGCGTGTGAGCATACCCAAACTTCAACGAAGCCATAATATCTATTTGTAATGATTTGACAA
>ERZ1032130.462-NODE-462-length-10253-cov-5.972838_pt1 | contig 10253 bp, 6 predicted proteins | sample MGYA00517879_ERZ1032130 | MGnify/ENA primary metagenome ERZ1032130 (study PRJEB33719, sample SAMN04262597) | wastewater metagenome | biome: rural village; feature: animal feces; material: feces | host: Bos taurus | place: El Salvador | collected 2012-01-31 ...
CTATGATATACCCCTTAAGAAGGTACTGCTTAATGAGCGATGTTGCCCAAATCCTGAATTTGGTACCTTTTATGCTTTTTACCCTATAACCGACCGAAATGATAACGTCAAGGTTGTAGAATGTGGTTTCTGTTATTTGTTCAAAATCATTTCTTCGACCATATTTCTTGGGTTGTGCATTTTTTGCACATACCAAGGACTCTTCCAATTCACCCTCTTTGAAAATATTCCTTATATGGCGTGTAATGACCGTTCTGTCTCTGCCAAACAACACAGCCATTTGGCTTTGGGTCAGCCATACAGTATCCCTTTCCAGCTTAACTTCAAGTTGGGTGCTGCCATCGTCGGTAGTATATAGCACTATCGACGAACCGTTGTGTGCGATTATTTGTTTCTCTTTAACCATTATATCTGATTATCCAATCTCCCCACAAAATTACTCCATATTGCCCGAATACACAACGTCCCTGCCACAAAAAATGCGGTAGGGACGCTATAATGAGTCTTGTTCAAAAGCGCATCAGCACTTTCTATGCTGAGAGCATCAAAGGCACGGATTAGTTGTTTTCCGGGCGGAGCTTGCGCACTACCTCACCGGTGCGCCACATCTCGCTCTCACGCAGCTGACGAAGCTCCTCATTGAGCTTCTCGCGATAGTCGGGCTGGCTGTTGGTGTCAATCGAGATCTGTGCCTCGTTACCGGTCTTCACGCTCTCATAAAGTTTCTGCATCACAGGCTTGATAGCATCGTGGAACGGGCCCATCCAGTCGAGGGCACCGCGCTGTGCTGTTGTCGAGCAGTTGGCATACATCCAGTCCATTCCCTTGGCTGCGAAGAGCGGCATGAGCGACTGAGTAAGCTCCTCAACGGTCTCATTGAATGCCTCTGAAGGTGTGTGGCCGTTCTCACGCAGCACCTCATACTGTGCAAGCAGAAGTCCTTGGATTGCTCCCATCAGCGAACCGCGCTCGCCTGTAAGGTCGCTATACACCTCGCGCTTGAAAGTAGTCTCAAAGAGGTATCCCGAACCTACACCGATTCCGAGTGCAATGCAGCGGTCGAGTGCACGGCCGGTTGCGTCCTGGAATACTGCATAGCTCGAGTTCAAGCCGCGTCCCTGGAGGAACATTGTGCGGAGCGATGTTCCCGAACCCTTAGGAGCAACGAGAATCACATCGATATCTGCCGGCGGAATGATGCCTGTACGCTCCTTGTAGGTGATACCGAAACCGTGTGAAAAGTAAAGTGCCTTGCCTGCTGTCAAGTGCGGCTTGATTTTCGGCCACACTGCAATCTGTGCAGCGTCAGAGAGCAGATATTCCACGATTGTGGCACGCTTCACTGCCTCCTCAATCTCAAACAGTGTTTCACCGGGCACCCAGCCATCAGCTACGGCCTTGTCCCAAGTCTTGCTCTCCTTGCGCTGGCCCACAATCACGTTGAAGCCATTGTCGCGCAAGTTCATGCTCTGACCCGGACCCTGCACGCCATAGCCAATCACTGCGATTGTTTCGTTTTTCAACACTTCTCTTGCTTTCTCAAGTGTAAATTCATCGCGGGTTACTACATTCTCTTCTACCCCGCCAAAATTCATTACTGCCATAATAATCTTTCGTTTTTATGTAGGTTATTAATAATTATTGTCTTAAAAAAACAAATCCGTTCACGAGTATTCCTCGCGGTAGTCACACTCCTCAAAGTGCATTCTTGCCCTGCAGTGTGCCACCCCGTCGGCCTCAATCTCGGCACTCACTTCAAGTGGGTTGCGGTCATCAAAGTGAATGTTCACTGCGGCACCGCTATGACATTCCTTCAGGTAGGCAATGTCGAGCCGCTTCATGCAGTAGGCATCATAGTGCTCCAGTCCAAGCCGGTTCATCAATATCTTCACATAGCTCACGCTGTTCACGTGGCGGTTTGAGTCGAGGTCGATGTAACCAAAGGTGTAAGGCTCACAGCGTCCTTCAGTTACTTGCGGCAGACGCGGCACGGCAGCCATCGGGCTACGGCGACCCGACACATTGCGACTGATATAGCTAAGCTTCGATATGTCGCACATCACTCGCTGCTTAGTGTCAATCACCATCCAGATGCTCCTTGCCATACCTATCTCCTCGCCTTTACCATCGGTGATGCTGAAGTTTCGCTCCGAGAAATGGCGGTTATAGCTCTCCACCCACGTGGTTATGGTGTATTCCTCATTCACGTGAGGATATCGTAGCATCTCCACCGACACTCGCGAGAGCACCCATGCCTGTCCGTCTTCCTTGAGCCGGGCATAGCCCACACCCCACGAGTTGGCATGCTCGGTTGCCACTTCTATCAGTCGCGACACAATAAGCGGCATCGGCAGTCGCGACTCCGGGTCACACTCCCCGGCTGTGAGAAAGTAGGTGTGGCTATACTCCTTCACCATTCTCTCAAGCGGAGCCTTCGATGCCTCTGAGTATGCCTCAAGAGCCTCATTCCACACCGTTTCCGACAATTCGGCATGTGCCATCTCGTTGCTTTCACTTATTGGTGCTTCCACTCCTCCTCAAGCTCCTCCTTACGCTGGTTACGTTTCTCCAAGAACTCAGTCACATATTCCTGTGTGCACTTGGTCACCGCCACTCGGCCGCTGCGCACAAACTGGCGTATATCAAATCGCTTGAGTTCCTCGAATAGTGACTGAGTCTCCTCGTAGTGCCCCGATTTCTCGAGCACCGTATATTCGGGTGTAATCTCAAGGATTCGGGCATTATGCTTGCGTATTATTGCCTCCATATTAGGCTCCACGAGCAATTTCGGTGTAGGCACCTTATAGAGCGCAATCTCCTGATACACAATCTCGTCGTCGGTATAGTAGAATGCCTTCAACACATCAATTCGCTTCTCTATCTGCTTCACAAGCTTGTCGATAGTCGGCTGGTCGCTATAGGCGGTGATGGTGAACTTATGCACACCCTCAATCGACGACGGCGACACCGAAAGCGTCTCTATATTCAGCTTACGTCGAGTGTAGATTATCGAAATCTGGTTCAATATTCCCACACGGTTCTCAGTGAAAACTGCTACTGTATATAATTTCTTATCTTCCATCACTTTCTTTCATCGTTGAGGTTCATATTTTTCTTCGCGGCTGAGCAGGATATTATCCACTCTCGCTCCTGCCGGCACCATTGGGTACACCATGCACAACGGGTCGATATTCACATTGAGCAGGTATGCTCCCTTGTGAGCCACCATGCGCTCTATCGCGCCATCAAGCTGCTCGCGGGTTTCCACATCTTCTGCTGCAATTCCGTATGCCTCGGCAAGTTTCTTGAAGTCGGGGTTTATCATTGGAGTCTGCGAGTAGCGGCTGTGCTGGAAAAGTTCCTGCCACTGGCGCACCATGCCAAGGAAGTTGTTGTTAAGCAGTATGATCTTCACATCAAGATTGTGCTCCAGTATCACTCCAAGCTCTTCCACCGTCATCTGCAAGCCTCCGTCGCCGGTAAAGAAGCACACGGTGCGCTCAGGAGCACCGAATTTAGCTCCGATAGCCGCCGGAAGCCCGAATCCCATGGTTCCGAGTCCGCCCGAAGTGATAATGCTTCGCGGCTCGGTGAAGCCAAAGTAGCGCGACGAGAACATCTGGTTCTGTCCCACATCGGTCACAAGCACAGCCTTGTCGCCTGTCGCTTTCGACACCTTGTATGCCACTTCTCCCATACCCATCGGTCCTTCAGTTGCAAAAAGGTCTTTATTTATCACCTTCTCCTGCTCTATGCGGGCATCGGGTTCAAAGCTGGCAAGCCACTCAGTGTGTTTCTTGCTATTTACCTTGGGAAGAAGCTTCTCAAGCACCGTCTTGGCATCGCCGTGAATGGCTACGTCGGTCTTGATTATCTTGTCAAATTCCGAAGAGTCGATATCCACATGTATCACCTTTGCCTGCTTCACAAAGGCACTTGTGTCGCCGGTTACTCGGTCGTCGAATCGCATACCCACTGCTATCACCACGTCGGCACGGGTGGTGGCTATGTTGGCTGCAACGTTGCCGTGCATACCGAGCATACCCACATTCAGAGGGTGAGCGGTTGGTATGGTCGATTTTCCGAGCAAGGTGCAAGCCACCGGTATCTCTGCTTTATCGGCAAGCGCTTTCAGCTCAGGCTCGGCTTGTGCAAGCTCTATTCCGTGTCCGGCAAAAATGAGCGGACGCTCAGCCGCATTTATCAGCGCTGCTGCTGCATCAATGTCGCTGTCTTCAACCTCGGGATAGGGTATGTAGCTACGTATGTAGTTGCACTGCTTATATTCTTTCCACTCCACCTTCTCAAGCTGGGCATTCTTCGCAAAGTCGAGCACCACCGGTCCCGGACGTCCCGTTGTGGCTATATAGAATGCTCTCGACACCGCCCACTGTATGTCTTGGGCACTGCGTATCTGGTAGCTCCACTTGGTGAGAGGCTGGGTGATACCTATCACATCGGTCTCCTGGAAGGCATCTGAGCCAAGCGATGCACTTGCCACCTGCCCCGTAATCACCACCATCGGCGTGCTGTCCATCTGGGCATCGCTGAGTCCGGTTATCACGTTGGTCGCCGCCGGTCCCGATGTCACCATCACCACGCCCGGTCGTCCCGACACCCGCGAATAGCCCTCGGCAGCGTGAGTGGCACCCTGCTCGTGGCGCACGAGTATGTGCCTAAGCTCCTTCTGATAGTCGTAGAGCACATCGTACACCGGGATTATTGCGCCTCCTGGGTATCCGAATATAGTATCTACACCTTCGGCTATTAGCGATTTCACCAACGCCTCTGCGCCTGTTATCTGATTGCTCATAAATATATCGGTTATATAGTGTAATTTTTCGCTTTATGTATCACTCGCGCACTCCGCCCTTGTCGGCCGATGTTACCATCGAGGCATAGGCTTGCAGTGCCTTCGAGATCACACGATTGCGATGCTTGGGTGTGAATGCGTCTTTGCCGCGAGCCTCCTCCTCGGCGCGGCGGGCTGCAAGCTCCTCGTCGCTCAAGTGCACATTGATGGTGCGCTCCGGTATGTTGATTTCTATCACATCGCCGTCGCGTAGCAGCCCAACATTGCCGCCACGTGCAGCCTCAGGTGATATGTGTCCTATCGAAAGTCCCGACGTTCCACCCGAGAAGCGTCCGTCAGTAATCAGGGCGCAAGCCTTGCCGAGGTGTTTCGACTTGATGTAGGACGTAGGATAGAGCATCTCCTGCATTCCCGGTCCGCCCTTAGGTCCTTCATAGGTGATCACCACCACATCTCCGGCTTCTACCTTGTCGCCGAGGATTCCCTCAACGGCATCGTCCTGCGACTCAAACACCTTAGCCTTGCCTGTGAAGTGGAATATGCTTTCATCTACTCCTGCCGTCTTCACCACACAGCCGTCTTTGGCGATGTTTCCGTAGAGCACGGCAAGTCCGCCATCTTTCACGTATGCATGCTCAAAGTCGCGTATGCAGCCATTTGCGCGGTCGGTGTCGAGCGAAGGATAATACGTAGCTTGCGGTCCGAGCTTGGTAGTACGAATGCCACAGGCGGCACTGCTCCACATGTTGCGGGCTTTGTCGTCGAAGTTCTTGCCTTCAATGGCAAATTGGTCAATTGCCTCACCCAGCGTGAGTCCATCTACTCGCTTGAGCGAAGTATCTACAAGTCCGTGCTTGGCAAGTATTCCCATAATCGACATGATACCGCCTGCGCGGTTCACGTCTTGAATGTGATATTTTGAGTTTGGCGACACCTTGCAAAGCACAGGTGTCTTGCGCGACAGGGCATCAATATCTTTCATGGTGAAATCCACTCTCGCCTCATTAGCCACTGCAAGCAGGTGAAGCACGGTGTTGGTGCTGCCTCCCATAGCGATATCCAGAGTCATGGCATTGAGCATGGCTTCGCGTGTAGCAATGCTTCGCGGAAGCACACTAGCATCTTCGTTGTCGTAGTAGGCGTGGCAGTTTTCCACTATCTTCTTGGCAGCGCGGCGGAATAGCTCTTTGCGGTTGGTGTGTGTAGCCACAATGGTGCCGTTGCCGGGCAGTGCAAGCCCTATTGCCTCATTCAGGCAGTTCATAGAATTTGCAGTAAACATTCCCGAGCATGAGCCACATGTCGGGCAGCCAAATTCCTCTATCTTGCTCACTGTGGCATCATCTACCGTGCTGTCTGCTGAGTCAATCATCACATCAATAAGGTCGAGGGCACGCTCACCCAAGCGACCTGCCTCCATCGGACCGCCCGACACGAAGATAGCCGGTATATTCAGTCGCATCGCAGCCATGAGCATTCCCGGGGTGATTTTGTCGCAGTTGCTTATGCACACCATCGCATCTGCACGGTGCGCATTAACCATATATTCCACACTGTCGGCTATCAGGTCGCGCGAAGGGAGCGAATAGAGCATTCCGTCATGTCCCATCGCAATTCCGTCGTCGATGGCAATAGTATTGAACTCAGCTGCATAGCAGCCGAGCTTCTCTATCTCTTGCTTCACATATTGTCCTATCTCATGAAGATGCGTGTGACCCGGCACAAACTGCGTGAACGAATTCACGATTGCAATCACCGGTTTGCCCATCATCTCAGGCTTCATTCCGTTGGCACGCCATAGGGCGCGTGCTCCTGCCATTCGCCTTCCGTTCATCGTGATGGCACTTCTTAATGGAATACTCATGATTTCTCTGTTTTTGTGTTGTTGTAGAAAAAACCTTTCCTCCTTCTATTACTCTTGTAATGTGTGGAGGAAAGGTCTCAATATCTTTATATGTTTTTATAATTCTTTTGTCGCTTTGAATTGTGCGACTCCTCCAATTAATTTCCAATAATCACCACCACGACACCAATTAGTGCCACGACCGATAGTATCACCGAAATATTAATCAAAGTAGTATTCATAATTCTTTTGCTTTGCGTTCTATGCTCGCAGCCGATAGCTGCGATGCCCTATTTCCCCGGCGGCCGGCTCTCTATTGCGCTTTTATCAGCACCTCAAGCTATCGGCTCACCGAAAACTATGGCAAAGTTATAGCTTATTGACGTAAATAGCAAATATTTCCCAAAAAAATCGCCACCAATCTTACAATTTATCACTCCAACAACTCATTTTCACCCAATTCACCACTTTTTTCGCACAAAATTTCATAAATCGCCACCTTATTCCACACTTGTTATGCTCCCACTTCGTAATAGGCTGCGAAAAAATTGTTGTAATTTTTGATAAATTATCACTGCACTCTGAAGAACAAAATTAAAAAACAGTTTTTTATTTTGTTTTTCACTCGCCTTGCACTAATTTTGTAAAACAAAGCACCCCCCCTACGACTATGGAGAAGAAGCAGTTGAAATTGTGCTCTTTGGGTATGCAGGATTTAACAATTTATCAAACATTAACGATATGAGGCTTGAACCCGAACAATGGACTGCGTTGTCCGACGGACGTCGCTATCAAGGCGAAACCAATGAAGTTACTAATATGCCCAACGGATTGGGCATTATCACTTGCGAGGATTTCAACCACTTCTATGTGGGAGAGTTTCGCGACGGGAAACGTTGCGGTCGCGGTTTTCTGCTCACACATGAGCAATGGTCGGCAGTGGAGCCTGTATGGGTCAATGGCTCCTACGAGGAAGTGATGGCAACTGCCGAGTTCGACAGCTGCGGTCGTGTGATTCACACAGACCGTGTGGGACATTATGAGAACCGCAACATTCAGCATGAAGCATGGAAAAAGGAGTCAGACGGCGTGTGGGAAGATGACCGTTTCATCAGCCCCATTGCCACCGATGCATTGCAGAAAGCACCATGGAAATGGGCTATGACTCAGTATGATTATAATCATTATGGCTATCCCGAAACCGATTTCCGCAACGCCTTCACCAACCATATCGCTGATGCAAAGTCCGATGGCAGATATTCGTTCAATGGCTGTGCCTACGTAACCGTCTTCGACGACAATCATCTGCTTTTCTGCGACTGTCGAGGACACGTATTCAAGCTCGGTATCGACCAATCACACAGTTACACCTATCGCAACGAATGTCACAGTTTCCGTCTTTCTCTCGACGAACCTCGTTACAACGAGCTTTATGAGAATGCCAAATTCGACGAACTAATCTCTACCGCGCTGACGTTCTCTCCGGTTATGTCAGCGAAAGCCGCAAAATACTTCCTCCGAGTGTTCTACTTGTGCAGCACCACATTTATGGTGTCCGATGAATCAATCGCAATGATTAAGCAGGCTGCCGATGCCGGCAACCGCTATGCACAGTTTGCCTATGGCCGCTATCACGTTCTCAAAGAGGTGGAAGCAGAATCAGGCACCATAGCATTACAATATCTCCAAATGGCTCACAAGCAAGGTCTCTACGACGCAACAGCAGCAATTTCCCAGGCTTGGGACCATGGCGATATGGGCATGGTCAATCGCTCAAAGGCTCAGCATATTCTCCTCGAGGCACTTGAACATGAAAGCGACTTTGCTGCCATTATCCAACTTAAGCATCTGCTTTTCGGGCATCATGGCAGCACGCCTCAGCCGGAGGTCGTACTTGAGACAACCCGAGATCTTCGCGACCGCGATGCCAAGCTGGGGACACCATCGGGCATTTGGCTTTTCTATCACGCCTTGGCATTGGACCTCCTCGGCAAGAAAAATGAAGCAAACCACTATCTCACTCACGCTGCAAGCATGGGTGTTGTCGATGCTTGGTACAACCTTGCCTTGTCGAAATGCAAATTTAACGATGACGGGAGCCTCATCGATGCAGAGTCTTTCAAGGAGGCTCTCAACGAGGGCGTACGCCATCACAGCTCCGATTGCCTCACCATGCTTGCTGCAATCGAACACGATGAATATACTAAACTCAGCGATGAGCAGCACACCGAAGAACTTGCAGCCGGAATCGTAGATATGTTCGAGAAAGCCTATTCGTGGGGTGATTCATATGCGGCTGTAATGCTTGGCAACATTTTCTACTATGGCGATATCAAAGAAGAAAATGACAACGCTGCATTTTCCTGGTATGCAAAAGCCGCGCTATGGGATTGTTGTGAAGCCTACGAAAAGATGTTTGCAATGGTACACGACCATTACATCGACGCAGAGCTGTCGTTCGTTGACAATCTTGCGCTCAATGGTGCTCGCCTCGGATCGAAGAAGCTCCTCGCCGAAACCGTAATGGCATACACCCACGGTCGTCTCACTGAGTTTGCAGCTGAAATAGAGCAATACTACTGCCCCATCTTCGATTCCGACGATTTCACCATCGACGACACAAGCAACGATGACAATGATACCCCGGAACCTCCCGACGACGATGGCCGCTTCGATGCCTGGGCATAGAAATTAAGCATCAAATTCAATGGATTTCCGGCAAATGCCGGGGTGCAGGCTTATTGTTTTCTCGGCGATTTGCACTATCTTTGCATAAGATAGGCGGCATCTCATCAAAATCTATCAAGCATGCTTGTTGCTTTTGATTTCGATTTGCACTATCTTTGCATTTTGAATCAATGCAACGACAATTATGGCTGAAAACGACATAATAGTGAAGGGCGCCCGCGTCAATAATCTCAAGAATATCGACGTGGCTATCCCTCGCAACAAGTTTGTGGTAATCACCGGTCTTTCCGGCTCAGGCAAATCATCTCTTGCCTTCGACACTCTATATGCCGAGGGACAACGCCGCTATGTGGAAAGTCTTTCATCTTATGCCCGCCAGTTTCTTGGCAAGATGGCAAAGCCTGAGTGCGACTTCATGAAGGGTCTGCCTCCGGCTATCGCCATCGAGCAGAAAGTGAACACCCGAAACTCACGAAGCACCGTGGGAACTTCCACCGAAATCTACGACTACCTGCGCATGCTCTTCGCTCGCGTGGGTAAGACGTTTTCCCCCGTTTCGGGCGAAGTGGTGAAGCGCCACACTCCCGAAGATGTCATCGAAGCCATTCACTCCTACCCTGCCGGAACTCGACTTGCCATTCTCACCCGCATTGTCCTTCCCGAAGGACGCTCTCTCTGCGACCATCTCGATGTGCTCACAAAGGAGGGCTTCTCGCGTCTTGAAAAAGACGGCTCGTTCATGCAGATTGCCGACGTCATTGCCGACAAAAGTGCCCAAAAAGCCAACTATAACCTTCTCATCGACCGCCTCGCCGTGAGCGACTCGAGCGACGACGATGGCCGTATTTTCGATTCTGTCGAGACTGCCTTCTTCGAGGGTCACGATGAGTGCATTGTGAAGTTCTGGAC
>ERZ1032130.463-NODE-463-length-10248-cov-5.882665_pt1 | contig 10248 bp, 6 predicted proteins | sample MGYA00517879_ERZ1032130 | MGnify/ENA primary metagenome ERZ1032130 (study PRJEB33719, sample SAMN04262597) | wastewater metagenome | biome: rural village; feature: animal feces; material: feces | host: Bos taurus | place: El Salvador | collected 2012-01-31 ...
ATATCGTAATGACAAGAATACCGGAAGATTGGACGATGAACGATGTGTTCTAAAATGAAAAGTATGGAAGAAACAAGAGATTTGTTCGAAATAGAAAATCGAATGAAAAATCTGCTCTGGACCGTCAGCGGCGATTATACTTTGGATGCAAAGCTGAACGTGGAAGCATTTATCCATTCAAAATACAGCGCCCTTTATGATGCCATCAAGCAGGGAGCTATGGCAAAATATTTCTCCATGGACGAGTACAGCATGTATCTGATCAAAAAGCTGTATTATGGTGCCGATGAGACCGGACTGATGCGTATTTCCGGTCTTTGCATTGATATGGCATGTTCAGAAAAAATCAGTGGGGAGCGCCAGGGTGTGAAAAATATCCGCAGGCGTGCCTATGAAGAAATTCTGGATAAGGATTTTGCAAATATGCAGGCAGATGGAAAGCTTGGGAAGCTGCGTTTTTCCATGCTCCGCAGGGAACTGGATCCGGAGTATCGGGTCGAAACCCGCATACAGGAAGCCATGGACAGGCTGCAAGGTCTTAAAAGTACAAATGAAACCATGGATATTATCCGGGTGGTGGATGAGTTGTACAATATTTATGTGGATCCCACATTTCTTAAAAATCACGGGAACCTGGAAAAGGTGCTTTCTGTTACTTTGGAGGATCTGCAGGAATTTGACTGGCAGGATTTTTTGAATGAAGAACTGCTGGAGAATATGCTGGAGCAAATGCAGAATCAGGTGGCGGATACCATGACGGAGCTTTCAGAGGATAACAGGGAAAAAAAGCGTGCCGGTGTGGGACGAATCATTCTAAATGAGAAGGCACTGGAAAAAATGCATTCCTATATCGAATGGAATTATGGAAAAAGTTATCTGACAGAGCTGGAACAAAAGCAGATCAATCATCAGCTTTGCTATGGGGCGCACAAAGGATGTACAATTTACATGACTGAGGGGATTTTGAAAAATCCGGTAGCAGTTAATAATACCTATGTACTGGTGCAGCGTTCCAAGGAACTAAATCTGAACACTTACCGGCAGAATGCCAGTGTGACAAAACGGAACATTGAAATTCTGGAAGCAACCCTGATTCGCGCATTGCGTGCAAGAAGCGAGAAAGAATATGTATCTGCCCAGTATGGACTTCTTCGACCGGAAAGACTTTGGAAAATCGGGAGAACAAAGGAATATCAGTTGTTTGATAAGGAAACCAAAAAGCAGAATGAGGACTTCGTAGTAGAACTTCTTATCGATGCCTCGGGTTCTCAGCAGAAGCGTCAGAATTATGTGGCATTACAAAGCTTTGTGGTGTCCAACGCATTGTCAAAGGCGGGAATTCCACATCGCGCTATGAGCTTCTGCACATTTTGGGATTATACAATTTTACATAAATTTCGCGATTATGAGGATGAGGAAGATGCAGATTGGAATTTGTTTGAATTTCGTGGTTCTTCAAATAATCGTGATGGACTTGCGGTTCGCATGGCCACGGAGAGTCTGATGAAGCGGGAAGAACCGAATAAAGTTCTGATCGTTTTAAGTGACGGACGACCAAATGACCAGAATGTAAACCGTCCGGGAGTACCGGATGCGCCCCTTTATACAGGGGATTATGCAGTGAAAGATACGGCGATCGAGGTGCGTCGTGCAAGAAGCCTGGGTATCGCAGTCCTTGGTGTATTTATGGGGGAAGAGCAGGATCTGGCAGCGGAGCGGAAAATTTTTGGCAAGGACTTTGCCTATATTAGAAATATAGCAAACTTTTCTAATGTGGTAGGAACCTATCTTAGAAAGCAGTTGGAGGAATAGAAACATGATGAAAGAATATGAAGTAGTACACGAAATATTTAATCTTTGCTCTGGAAATCAGATGAGGGATGTATTTATAGAAGAAATAGAGATTCCGGAGGGAGCTTTTGAGGGATATATCCGCAGCCGTCATAAAGAAAAAAATCTTATATTGGAGCGAGAAGACCTGCCAAATGGGAACGTAATTTATACAGTTATGACGGCAGAGATTAAACAGAGATACAGTTTTACAGAATTTTAGAAATATGGATTATAATCAATAACGGCGTGAAATTTTCATTTTTGAGAATTTCACGCCGTTTATCTATATGGTTTCCAATAAAAAATCTAACACATTTTTATGAATGATATAAAGTTCGATGAGATGGTTTTTTGAACGCCAGTAAACAGCCTGAAAAATTTATTTCTTAAAAAAATATAAACACCCTTGACATTCCCTGTCGTGGGTGTTATTTTATGTACAGATGTTAGCACTCCAACAAAACGAGTGCTAACAAAAAAGAAAGAGGGAGGCGAGAGCGTGCATTTGGATGAGAGAAAAATGAAAATTTTAAAAGCGATCATCCAGAATTATTTGGAGACCGGCGAGCCGGTAGGTTCAAGAACCATTTCCAAATATACGGATTTAAAGCTTAGTTCCGCCACCATTCGTAATGAAATGGCCGATTTAGAGGAGATGGGATATATTTTACAGCCTCACACCTCGTCAGGACGAATTCCTTCCGACAAAGGCTATCGACTTTATGTTGACCACATGATGCAGGAAAAAGATGAAGAAATCCGCGAAGTCAAAGAAATGATGATTGAGCGGACCGACAAAATGGAGCAGGTATTAAAGCAGGTGGTAAAAGTTCTTGCCAGCAATACAAATTATGCCACCATGATCTCGGCACCAAAGATTCATCGAAAAAAAGTAAAATTCCTGCAGTTGTCTAAAGTTGATGAAAACCAGTTGCTTGCGGTGATTGTTATCGAAGGCAATGTGGTTCGAAATAAACTGCTGAATCTGAATGAACCATTAGATGATGAGACCATTTTAAAATTAAATCTTTTACTTAACACCATGTTAAACGGCTTAAGCATTGAGGAAATCAATCTTCAGATGATTACAAACATTAAAATGCAGGCAGGGGTTCATGGCGCGCTGGTGGGAGAAATCATCGATGCGGTGGCAGAAGCCATTCATTCAAAACCGGAAACTGAAATTTATACCAGCGGTACAACCAACATTTTCAAATATCCGGAGCTGGCAGACAAAGGGAAAGCAAGTGAGCTGATCAGCACCCTGGAAGAAAAACAGGAGCTGAGCGGTCTTGTGAATGAAACACTGGAAAACAGTGAAAATAGAGGAATTCAGGTTTACATCGGGCAGGAAACACCGATTCAGACAATGAAGGACTGCAGCGTAGTAACTGCAACCTATGAATTAGGCGAAGGTCTTCATAGCACGATAGGTATTATCGGACCGAAGCGTATGGATTATGAACATGTGCTTCGAACACTGAATCAAATGATGGATCAGCTGGATGAAATCTACAAAAAGAAAGAATAGAAAGGTGAAGTCCCGTGGAAAACAATCAGGAACTTGAAAAAGAATTAGAAGAAGCTGTGGAAACAACGGACGAAGTTGTTGAAGAAACGGTGGAAACTGAAGAGGCCACAGAAGAAGCTGTAGAAGAGACAGAAGAAGCCGAAACAGAAGAATCTGATGAAAAAAAAGGATTTTTCGGGAAGAAAAAAGATAAGAAAGACAAAAAAGATTTGAAGATCGAAGAACTGGAGGATAAAGTAAAACGCCAGCTGGCAGAATTTGAAAACTTCCGTAATCGAACAGAAAAAGAAAAATCGAGAATGTACGAATTCGGAGCCAGAGATGTGATTGAAAAAATGCTTCCGGTTGTAGATAACTTTGAAAGAGGCCTGGCAGCAATTCCGGAGGAAGAAAAAGGCGGTCCGGTGGCAAGTGGTATGGAAATGATCTATAAACAGATGATGACCACTTTAGAAGGACTTGGTGTTACACCAATCGAAGCATTAAACAAACCATTCGATCCGGATTTTCACAATGCGGTAATGCATGTAGAAGATGAGGAAATCGAAGAAAGTACAGTTGTAGAGGAATTCCAGAAAGGATACATCTATAAAGAACATGTAATCAGATATAGCATGGTAAAAGTAGCAAACTAATGGAGGTTATAAAATTATGGGAAAAATTATTGGTATTGACTTAGGAACAACAAACTCTTGCGTAGCAGTTATGGAAGGTGGAAAACCGATTGTTATCGCAAATACTGAAGGCGCAAGAACTACACCATCTGTAGTTGCATTTACAAAAACAGGTGAAAGATTAGTGGGTGAACCTGCAAAACGTCAGGCAGTTACAAATGCTGACAAAACAATCTCTTCTATCAAGAGATACATGGGTACAGACCACAAAGTAACAATTGATGATAAAAAATATTCTCCACAGGAAATTTCTGCAATGATCTTACAGAAGTTAAAAGCAGATGCTGAAAACCACTTAGGAGAAAAAGTAACAGAAGCTGTTATCACAGTTCCTGCTTACTTCAATGATGCTCAGCGTCAGGCTACAAAAGATGCTGGACGTATCGCTGGTCTTGATGTAAAACGTATCATCAACGAACCAACAGCTGCAGCTTTAGCATACGGTCTTGACAATGAAAAAGAACAGAAAATCATGGTTTACGACTTAGGTGGCGGTACATTCGACGTTTCTATCATCGAAATCGGTGATGGCGTTATCGAAGTTCTTGCAACAGCAGGTGATAACAAACTTGGTGGTGACGACTTCGACCAGAAAATCGTTGACTACATCGTAAATGATTTCAGAGCAAACAACGGTGTTGATTTATCAGCAGATAAAATGGCTCTTCAGCGTGTAAGAGAAGCAGCTGAAAAAGCGAAAAAAGAATTATCTTCTGCTACAACAACAAACATTAACTTGCCATTCATCAGCATGAATGCTTCAGGTCCGCTTCACTTAGATATTAACCTTACAAGAGCAAAATTTGATGAATTAACACATGACCTTGTAGAAAGAACAGCTGGACCAGTACAGAATGCATTAAGAGATGCAGGTGTTTCTCCTTCTGAACTTGGAAAAGTATTATTAGTAGGTGGTTCTACACGTATCCCTGCAGTACAGGATAAAGTAAAAATGCTGACAGGTCACGAACCAAGCAAAACATTAAACCCGGACGAATGTGTAGCACTCGGTGCTTCTATCCAGGGTGGTAAATTAGCAGGTGATGCCGGTGCAGGTGAAGTTCTTCTTCTTGACGTAACACCATTATCACTTTCCATTGAAACAATGGGTGGTATCGCTACAAGATTAATCGAAAGAAATACAACAATCCCTACAAAGAAGAGCCAGATCTTCTCTACAGCAGCCGACAACCAGACAGCAGTAGATATCAATGTTGTACAGGGTGAAAGACAGTTTGCAAGAGACAACAAATCATTAGGACAGTTTAGACTGGATGGTATCCCACCAGCAAGACGTGGTGTTCCACAGATCGAAGTAACATTCGACATCGATGCCAACGGTATCGTAAATGTATCTGCAAAAGACTTAGGTACAGGTAAAGAACAGCACATCACAATCACAGCTGGTTCTAACATGTCTGATGCAGATATCGAAAGAGCTGTAAAAGAAGCTGCTGAATTTGAAGCACAGGATAAAAAACGTAAAGAAGCAGTTGACGCAAGAAACGATGCAGATGCAATGGTATTCCAGACAGAAAAAGCTATGCAGGAAGTTGGCGATAAGATTGATGCAAACGATAAAGCAGCAGTAGAAGCTGATCTTGCTTCCTTAAAAGCAGTCATCGACAGAACTGCAAACGTAGAAGAAATCAGTGATGCAGACTTAGATGCATTAAAATCCGGTAAAGAAAAACTTATGGAAAGTGCTCAGAAACTTTTTGCAAAAGTTTACGAACAGGCACAGGGTGCTCAGGGCGCAGGTCCGGATATGGGTGCCGGCGCAGGTGCAGGTGCCGGATACACAGCTCCAGAGGATGACATCGTAGACGGAGACTTTAGAGAAGTATAAAAATTACAGTGAAATGGGAGTGTTTTCGAATACTCCCATATACTGCGTAAGAGGTAGAGAAAATTATGGCAGAAGCAAAACGCGATTATTACGAAGTCCTTGGCATTGCAAAAAGCGCCAGCGACTCTGAAATTAAAAGTGCATACAGAAAACTTGCCAAAAAGTATCATCCGGATATGAATCCGGGCGATGCAGAAGCTGAAAAGAAATTCAAAGAAGCTTCTGAGGCATATGCCATTTTAAGTGATGCTGAAAAAAGAAAAACATATGATCAGTTTGGCCATGCTGCTTTTGAAAACGGCGGCGGTGGTGCCGGCGGTTTTGGCGGCTTTGGCGGTTTTGATTTCAACAGCGCGGATATGGGTGATATTTTCGGCGATATCTTTGGTGATCTGTTTGGCGGCGGTGGCAGAAGACGTTCCAATAATGGTCCAATGCAGGGCGCCAACGTAAGAGCCAGTGTGCGCATTACTTTTGAAGAAGCTGTGTCTGGCTGTGAAAAGGAATTAGAACTGACGCTGAAAGATACCTGTACATCATGCCATGGAACCGGTGCGAAAGTGGGAACTTCTCCTGAAACCTGTCCAAAATGCGGCGGTCGCGGTCAGGTGACCTACAACCAGCAGACAATGTTTGGTACCATGCAGAGTGTTCGCACTTGTCCTGAATGTAACGGAAGCGGTAAGATTATCAAAGAAAAATGTCCTGACTGCTATGGAACAGGATATATTTCCAATCGCAAGAAAATTCAGGTATCCATTCCGGCAGGTATCGACAATGGACAGAGCATCCGTATCAGAGAAAAAGGCGAACCGGGCATCAATGGCGGTCCAAGAGGCGATCTGCTTGTAGAAGTGATCGTATCAAGACATGCCACATTCCAGCGACAGGACATGGATATCTATTCTAATGTACCAATCAGCTTTGCGATTGCAGCTCTTGGAGGCACCATCCAGATAGATACTGTGGATGGAAAAGTAGAATATGATGTGAAAGCAGGAACCCAGACTGGTACAAGGGTGCGTCTGCGCGGAAAAGGAGTTCCATCACTCCGTAATAAATCTGTACGCGGTGATCATTATATTACATTAAATGTTCAGGTGCCGACAACACTGAGCAGTGAGGCTAAAGATGCACTTAGAAACTTTGATGCAGTCAGTGGAAACAGTCTGAAAAATGAAAATGTAAAACCGAAGAAAAAAGGTTTTATGGATAAAATCAAGGAAACTTTTGAAGATTAACTAATAGTAAAGCCGGAGTGTAAAAAACTCCGGCTTTTTTGTAAAATTTCAACATGGAAATTTTGGGATTTCTGGTATTGTATTGAGATAAATACACAAGTTGGCTAAAAAAATTGGATTGTTTCATAGACAGTTTGTTCAAATTATGATAAACTTAACCCATGGGGAACGAGAAGCGACACGCTTTGCGTGTTTTTCTTGTGTAAAAAAACGAATCTTATTTTTTGTGATTCATATAAGGAGGAATAAAACCAATGGCTAGAAAAATGAAAACCATGGATGGTAACCATGCAGCTGCGCATGTATCTTATGCGTATTCTGACGTTGCAGCGATTTATCCAATTACACCATCATCTGTAATGGCTGAAGCTACAGACGAATGGGCTACTCAGGGAAGAGAAAATATTTTTGGACAGACTGTACAGGTTACAGAAATGCAGTCTGAAGCTGGTGCAGCAGGTGCTGTGCACGGATCTCTTGCAGCAGGTGCATTAACAACTACATTTACAGCATCTCAGGGTCTTTTACTTATGATCCCGAACCTTTATAAACTCGCTGGCGAAAGACTTCCGGGCGTAGTAAACGTATCTGCTCGTGCGCTTGCAAGCCATGCATTATCAATCTTCGGAGATCACTCTGACGTTTATGCATGCCGTCAGACAGGTGTTGCAATGCTTTGTGAATCAAGTGTTCAGGAAGTTATGGACTTAACAGCAGTTGCTCACTGTGCAGCAATCAAAGGACGCCTTCCATTTATCAACTTCTTCGATGGTTTCAGAACATCTCATGAAATTCAGAAAATTGAAATGTGGGACTATGAAGATCTGAAAGATATGGTAGATATGGATGCTATCGATGCATACAGAAGAGATGCATTAAATCCAAATCATCCATGCCAGAGAGGTTCAGCACAGAATGCTGATATCTTCTTCCAGGCAAGAGAAGCATGTAACCCATACTACGATGCTATGCCGGCAATCGTACAGGAATACATGGATAAAGTAAATGCAAAACTCGGTACAGATTACAAACTATTCAACTACCACGGTGCAGCTGATGCAGAACATGTAATCGTTGCTATGGGTTCTGTTTGTGAAACAATCGATGAAACTGTTGATTACTTAACAGCAGCCGGCGAAAAAGTAGGTTTGGTAAAAGTTCGTCTTTACAGACCATTCTCTGCAGAAGCTTTAATCGCAGCTATTCCGGATTCTGTTAAACAGATCACTGTATTAGATAGAACAAAAGAACCGGGTGCTCTTGGCGAACCATTATGGTTAGATGTTGTTGCAGCATTAAAAGGCTCTAAATTTGATGCAGTTCCGGTATTTATGGGACGTTACGGTTTAGGTTCTAAAGATACAACACCGGCACAGATCGTTGCAGTATACAAAAATACAGAGAAGGCGAAATTCACAATCGGTATCGTGGATGACGTTACAAATCTTTCTCTTGAAGTTGGCGCTCCAATCTCTGTTGCTCCGGAAAGCACAATTTCCTGCAAATTCTGGGGTCTTGGTGCTGATGGTACAGTAGGTGCGAACAAGAACTCTATCAAGATTATCGGTGATAATACAGATATGTACGCTCAGGCTTACTTTGATTATGACTCAAAGAAATCCGGCGGTGTTACAATTTCTCATTTAAGATTTGGTAAGGACCCAATTAAGTCCACATACTTAATCTCTAAAGCAAACTTTGTTGCTTGCCATAACCCATCTTATGTACGCAAATACAACATGGTACAGGATCTGAAGGATGGCGGTACATTCTTATTAAACTGCCCATGGGATATGGAAGGTATTGAAAAACATTTACCAGGACAGGCTAAGAGATACATGGCAGAACACAACATTAAGTTCTACGTAATCGACGGTATCAAGATTGGTAAAGAAATCGGATTAGGCGGACGTATTAATACAATCCTTCAGTCTGCATTCTTCGAATTAGCAAACATTATCCCAGGCGAAGAAGCAAACAGCTTAATGAAAGCTGCTGCAAAAGCTTCCTACGGCAAAAAAGGTGATAAGGTCGTTCAGATGAACTACGACGCGATTGACGCTGGTGCAAAACAGATCGTTGAAATCCAGATTCCGGAAAGCTGGAAAGACTGCGAAGATGAATTCTTAGGAAAATCTGTAGCAGGCGATTCTGCAGTTGTTGATTTCGTTAACAATATTCAGATTCCTGTAAATGCTCAGGAAGGTAACAAATTACCGGTATCTGCATTCAAAGATTATGTAGATGGTACAACACCTTCAGGTGCTGCTGCATTTGAAAAACGTGGTATTGCAGTAGATATCCCGGTATGGAATCCGGAAAACTGTATCCAGTGTAACAGATGTTCTTATGTATGTCCTCACGCAGTTATCCGTCCGGTAGCTATGACAGAAGAAGAAGCAGCTGCAGCTCCGGAAGGAATGAAATTAGTACCTATGACAGGTATGGCAGATAAGAAATTCGCTATCGTTGTATCAGCTCTTGACTGTACTGGATGTGGTTCTTGTGTAAACGTTTGTCCAGGCAAGAAGGGTGCAAAAGCAATTGCTATGGAAAACATGGAAGCAAATGTTGGAAGCCAGAAATACTTCGATTATGCTGTAACATTACCGGAAAAAGCAGATGTTATTGCAAAATTCAAAGAAACAACTGTAAAAGGATCTCAGTTCAAGACTCCATTACTCGAGTTCTCAGGAGCTTGTGCCGGATGTGGTGAAACACCATACGCAAAATTAATCACACAGTTATTCGGTGACAGAATGTACATTGCTAACGCAACAGGTTGTTCTTCAATCTGGGGTAACTCTTCACCATCTACACCATATACAGCAAACGCAAAAGGACAGGGTCCTGCATGGTCTAACTCCTTATTCGAAGATGCTGCTGAATTTGGATATGGTATGGTACTTGCACAGAAAGCTCTTCGTGACGGCTTAAAAGTGAAAGTAGAGGATATTGCTGCAAACTCTGAAAACGAAGCATGTAAAGCAGCTGCTCAGGAATGGTTAGATACATTCTCATGCGGTGCTACAAACGGTGCTGCAACAGATAAATTAGTTGCTGCATTAGAAGCTTGCGGATGTGAAAAAGCTCAGGCAATCTTAAAAGATAAAGACTTCC
>ERZ1032130.464-NODE-464-length-10192-cov-4.871461_pt1 | contig 10192 bp, 6 predicted proteins | sample MGYA00517879_ERZ1032130 | MGnify/ENA primary metagenome ERZ1032130 (study PRJEB33719, sample SAMN04262597) | wastewater metagenome | biome: rural village; feature: animal feces; material: feces | host: Bos taurus | place: El Salvador | collected 2012-01-31 ...
ATCTTTGTTTAATTATTTAAAAAAACTTAGTCAATGGTAGTTTATTAGCAAAACTATCACTATATTTGCGTAAAATATCGCGGAGTAGGCACATTTGTGATATTTCGCACCGATTAGCCATTTGTAGAACAATATTTTTTCTCCATTAGCATCTACATGATAAGGCCGGTTGCAACACGATGTATGATTTGGCGAAAGCTACGAGACTACTGTGTCGTGTGACTTGTTGCAACACTTTCGGTATATTTATCTTTATTGGTTCTGCCAGAGGGCGGAATTTTTATCTCGATAATAAAAAAACAACATAAATGATAAGTAAATGGAATTACTTACCCTTTACATCCGAACAACAATCTATTGCCGACGAATTGTCGATCCGGTTCCCCGGTTGCTCGACGATTAGCCGACTGATGGCATTGCGTGGGATTACTTCTCTTGATGATGTCGAGAAGTTCCTTAATCCCTCATTGTCTGACTTGCATGACCCGTTCCTCATGCAGGACATGGATAAGGCTGTAAACAGGCTTAATAAAGCCCTGGGTAGAAAAGAAAAAATTTTGATCTACGGCGATTACGACGTGGACGGTATCACTTCGGTGGCTCTCGTTTACCGTTATTTGCAGAACTATTATTCTAATGTGGAATACTATATCCCTACTCGCTATGAAGAGGGGTACGGTGTTTCCGACAAGAGCATTGACTTCGCTGCAAGTCTCGGTGTTTCCCTAATTATTGTACTCGACTGCGGTATAAAGGCTGTAGAAGAGATTGAGTATGCCAAGAGCAAAGGCATCGACTTTATTATCTGCGACCATCATGTGCCCGATGATCGCCTTCCCGATGCCGTGGCTATCCTTAACCCGAAACTGGAGGGAAACCCCTACCCTTTCAAGCATCTCTCAGGGTGCGGAGTGGGATTCAAATTCATGCAGGCTTTTGCACAAAGCAATGGACTTACTAACTCCTACGAGCTTGACAGTCTGCTTGACCTTGTGGCTGTGAGCATAGCAGCCGACATAGTTCCTATCACCGGGGAGAACCGCATAATGGCATATTACGGCATCAAGCGACTGAACACCAACCCAAATATGGGATTGCGGAGCATCATCAAGATTTGCGGTATGGCAAACAAGGAAATTACCATCAGTGATGTGATTTTCAAGATTGGTCCACGTATCAATGCTTCCGGCCGAATGCAGTCGGGTATGGAGGCCGTAGAGTTGCTCGTCACTAAAGATGCTGCCGATGCCTATCGAAAGGGCAAAAACATCGACCAATACAACAAAGACCGCAAGGAGCTCGACAAGCGTATAACCGAGGAGGCAAATGCCATTCTCGAAGACCGCGGTGAGATAGCTTCGAGCCGTAAGCCTATAGTCATCTACAACAAGGACTGGCACAAGGGTATTATCGGAATTGTGGCATCACGACTCACCGAAATCTACTACAAGCCAGCTGTGGTGCTAACTCTGTCGAATGGACTCGCTACCGGTTCGTCGCGTTCGGTGCATGGTTTTGATATATACAAAGCCATAGAATCAACTCGCGACCTACTCGAAAACTTCGGCGGACACACCTACGCCGTGGGTCTTTCACTAAAGGAAGAGAATATTCCTGAGTTTACAAAACGGTTTGAGCAATATGTCATCGACAACATTAAGCCCGAACAGCTTTCTCAGTTAATCTCAATCGATTGTGAACTTGATTTTGATGAGATTACTCCTGAGTTTGTGGGTTATCTGCGCCGGCTCAACCCCTTTGGCCCCGGAAACCAAAAGCCTATATTCTCCACCAAAAATGTGTATGACTTTGGTACGAGCAAGCTTGTGGGCAAGAATCTTGAGCACATAAAGCTTGAGTTGGTAGATAGCCGCTCTGAGGTGGTACTTAATGGTATTGCATTCAATCAGGCTGAATGTTTTGATTATATCAAGGCGCACAAGCCATTTGAAATCTGCTACACTATCGAGGAGAACAAGCATCAGGGCAATAGCTCGATTCAACTTATGGTGAAAGGAATCAAGATTCCTGATGACACAAGCCAAGCCACTGAATAGGTAGCACCACTTTCGAGCTACAAAATGCTATTTAGATTTATGTCGGCTCTCGATATACTGAAGAAATATTGGGGTTATTCCGGGTTTCGCGATCTTCAAGAGGACATTATTAATTCGGTCCTTGAAGGTCGCGACACACTTGGGCTTATGCCTACCGGTGGGGGTAAATCAATCACATTTCAGGTGCCTGCATTAATGCTCGATGGGCTTACACTCGTGGTCACGCCTATCATATCGCTGATGAAGGACCAGGTGGACAATATCATTGTACGCCACATTAAAGCAACATATCTCCATGCAGGGCTGTCGCTTGCTGAGCGCAGGAAGGCTATCGACAAGTGCTTGTATGGTAATTGCAAATTCCTCTATGTGTCGCCGGAGCGATTGTCATCTGATGGATTTATCGACAAGTTGCGGCTGATGAATGTGTCACTCATTGTAGTTGATGAGGCACACTGTATATCTCAATGGGGCTATGATTTCCGCCCCTCCTATCTCAAGATTGCCGCCATTCGCCGCATATTCCCTGCAGTTCCTGTTTTGGCACTCACAGCCACTGCTACACCCGATGTGGTGACCGATATTATGGAAAAGCTGGAGTTTCATGCCCCTAACGTGTTCTCCAAGAGCTTTAAGCGCGACAATATCTCCTACGTTGTGCGTCAGTGCGACGACAAGATAGCACAGCTTGTGCATATTCTTCGCAGTGTGCCGGGGTCGGCTATCGTGTATGTTCGCAGCCGCAAAAAGACGAAGATGATTGCCGACGAACTCACCTTTAATCACATCACTGCCGACTATTACCATGCCGGGCTCGACAATGAAGACAAGAACGACAAGCAAAATAAGTGGAAACAAGGCGATACACGAGTGATCGTCGCCACAAATGCCTTTGGAATGGGTATCGACAAGCCCGATGTGCGCATCGTGGTGCATATTGATGTACCTAATTCGCTTGAAGAGTATTACCAAGAAGCCGGGCGTGCCGGTCGCGATGGAAATCGCTCGTGGGCTGTGCTCCTTGTGAGCGATGTGGATAACCGCACACTCAAGCGGCGCATCACCGAGTCGTTTCCCGACAAGGATTTCATTCTCAATGTGTATGAACGAGCCGGCAATTTCCTTAATGTGTCTGTCGGCGGCGGTTTCAATCAAATATACGACTTCAATTTCACTCTATTCTGCAAGACGTTTGACTATCCGCTCCTCCCTGCAGCCAATGCTCTGAAAATTCTCACTCAATCGGGATATATTGAGTTTATCGAGGAGATCGACACCCAGTCGCGAGTGATGATTCTTGCCGATAAGAGCGACTTGTATCATATTCCCGACTCAACCCCCGAAGACGAGCAAGTGCTTCAGGCACTGTTGCGTACCTATTCGGGATTGTTTGCCGACTATGTATTTATCAATGAGGCTGTGATGGCACGACGATTCAACTTGACTCAAGAAGTCATCTACGACTCTTTGTTGAAGTTCACTCGTCTCCACTTGCTGCATTACGTACCACGCAAGCGCACACCCTACATAATCTACACCACTTCGCGCGAAGAACCTCGATATGTGCAAATCAGCAGGGCTGCCTATGAAGACAGGCGTGCCGTGATGGAACGTCGCATAGGCAGTATGCTCCACTATTGTTTTTGTGAGGACCAATGTCGTGAGGCGATGCTTCGCGATTACTTCGGGGAGAATGATATAGAAAATTGTGGTCACTGCGATGTGTGTATCGACCGCCGTAAACGAATGGACAACACTTATACCATCGACAACATTATCGATGGCATCATGTATATGGTTTCAACCCGTCCGCGCACCATCACTGATTTCACCTCTACCCTATCATTTCGTGCCGATGACATCATAGCAGCCGTTACGCGCCTCGTAGAAGATGGTTTCCTTACATTCTCTCCCACCACTGCCCAATATTCAAAGCCATAATGCAGCATTGAAAGTGGAGAAAATGTGGAAAACTGCAATAGTCATGCTGATACTTTCAAAAATAATTACTATTTTTGTGAAAAGTTTGAACGATATAATCAACTAACCAATGAAAAATAAACAAATGAACAACAGACTATCTCTGAAAAAACTGTATCTGCCTGCATGCTTTCTTGCCATGGCGCAGATTGCTCCGGCAAAGGTTCAATTGCCCAATTTCATTACTGACAGTATGGTTGTGCAGCAGCAAAGCAGTCTCACTATTGAAGGAAAGGCTTCTCACAACGTGAAAATAACTGCTTCATGGAATGGCAAGCCCACTCATGCCAAGCTCGACAAAAATGGCAATTTCAGTGTTTCACTGGCTACTCCCCCTGCCGGTGGTCCGTACACTATCACTTTCGACGACAATGGCGACCGCACTATCTTGCGCGACATCTACTCAGGTGAGGTGTGGCTCTGCTCGGGCCAGTCGAATATGGAAATGCCTGTAGGTGGCTGGGGTTGTGTGATGAACTACAAGGAGGAAATAGCCAATGCCAAATACGACAACATTCGCTTCCTCCAAGTAGCTAAGCAAACCGGGTTTGCTCCTGCCAAAAACACAAATGTGAATATGGGCGGCTGGCGCACTTGCTCGCCTTCAACCGTTGAGAATTTCTCATCTATCGCCTATTTCTATGCACGCGAAATGGCTAAACGACTCGGTGTTCATGTGGGTGTTATCGACTGCACTTGGGGCGGAACTCCTGCCGAGGCTTGGAGCAGCCTTGATGGTGTGGCCTCGGTGCAAGGATTTGAAAGCGAAGTTGCCAAATTGCGCAAAATTCGCCCCGACATCAACAATATGGAAGCTCATGAATGGCTGGCTCTGCTTGAAAAAAGCTGCAAGCCATTTGATGCTTCTACATTCCACGAGTCGCTACCGACGATGCCCGTGCCTTGCGAGTGGGAAAAGTCGGCATTGCCCGACTTCGACGGCATCGTGTGGTTTCAATATAGCATCGACATTCCTGCCGATTGGGAAGGAAAGCCTATCGAGATGCACCTTGGCATGATCGATGACGAAGATATCACCTATTTCAATGGCACAAAGATTGCTCAAGGTTCGGGCTACAACGTGAAGCGCATCTACACCATCCCCGCAAATCTTGTCAAAGCCGGTCGCGCTGTTATTTCGGTGCGCGTGAGCGACTTTCGCGGTGGTGGTGGTATTTGGGGCGAGAAAGCCGATGTGAAAGCCGTGCAAGGCGACAAGGTCATCTCGCTTGCCGGAAACTGGAAATATTTCATTGCAACCGACTTGAAATCTCTGCCTCCCCGTCCGGCTTCGATGGAAGGCTCAAGTTACCCCACAGTTCTCTACAATGCTATGCTCTATCCGCTTCACATAATGCCCGTGAAGGGTGTGCTGTGGTATCAGGGGTGCGCTAATGTGGGACGTGATGCACAATATTCACTGCTTTTCAAGCGTCTTATCAAAGATTGGCGTGCACTGTGGAAAAATGAGCAGATGCCTTTCTACTTCGTGCAGCTTGCAGGCTACCTGAAACCGCAATTCATTCAGCCCAACTCGGAGTGGGCTGCCCTACGCCAGGCTCAAGCCGATGCTCTTTCGCTCGACGGCACCGCTATGGCTGTGGCTATTGATATAGGCAATCCCAACGACATTCACCCCAAGAACAAGCAAGAAGTGGCTCGCCGCCTCTCTCTTATCGCCCTCAATCGCACCTATGGTCATGGCGATGTAGTTTACGAAGCCCCAAAACCCGTATCGTTCAGCACAGTCGGCAATGATGCTCTCGTGAAATTTGATGGCGAGGTGAAAGCCGATGGCGGTGCCCCAATGGGATTCATAGCCCTCGTTGGCGGCGAGTGGATTCGCCCGGAGGCTCGAATCACCGACTTCAATGTAGTACGCCTCACAGCCCACGGTCACATCGAGCAAGTGAAATACAACTGGGCTGACTATCCCGATGGCAATTTACGTGGTACCACAGGGCTTCCTGTTGCCCCGTTTGCACTTCCACAAAGTGCAAAGTAAGAATTTCTTATAATGCCATCTCGGCATGATAAAAGGCGCAGAATCCTTTGAGGACGCTGCGCCTTTAAATGTCATAGCTACTTTGCTTACGCTTCCATTGCACCGATTAACTGCGTGGCTGATTGCAACCCGTGGCGCTCAAGATAGTCGGCGATATAATCCACTATCTTTCCAGTGATTGAAGGATCAATGAAGTTGGCTGTGCCAACCTGTATTGCTGTTGCTCCGGCAAGCATGAACTCCACTGCATCGCGACCATTCATGATGCCACCAAGTCCCACCACAGGCACTTTCACAGCCTTTGCCACTTGCCACACCATTCTCACTGCGATTGGACGAATGCAAGCTCCGGAAAGACCGCCAGTGATTGTCGATAGATACGGACGGCGAGTCTCGGTGTTGATTGCCATTCCGAGGAAAGTGTTGGTTAGCGACACGGCATCGGCTCCGGCAGCCTCCACGGCGCGGGCAATCTCTGTGATGTCGGTAACATTTGGCGAGAGCTTCACAATCATCGTCTTTGGATATGCTTTGCGCACTGCACTTGTCACACTTTCTGCCCCTGAACAAGTGGTTCCAAATGCCATTCCTCCCTGCTTCACGTTGGGGCACGAAATGTTGATCTCCACGGCTGCAACCTTGTCGAGTGGAGCGAGTTTCTCACACACAGCCACATAGTCGGGGATTGATGCGCCCGACACATTCACAATCACGCGAGAGTCAATGTCCTTGATGCGCGGATATATATGCTCAATGAAGTAATCCACACCCTTGTTTTGCAATCCCACTGCATTAAGCATTCCCGAGGGAGTTTCTACCATGCGTGGATAGGGATTCCCTTCTCGGTGATTGAGTGTAGTGCCTTTTACTATGAAGCCGCCAAGCTTGTTAAGATCGACGAAATCACTGAATTCCTCTCCATAGCCGAATGTCCCCGATGCTGTGAGTACAGGGTTTTTCAATTCAAGCTCTCCTATTTTTACTCTTAAATCTACCATTTCAATCTTTCAATATTAAAAACCGGACCTTCTTTGCACACACACACATTTCCGCCATCGGTGGTGTCTTCCACGCAACATAGGCAAGCTCCTATTCCGCACGCCATCAGGTTCTCGAGCGACACTTCACATGGCGTAGCGCTTTCCTTGGCTTTGCGTGCCACAGCCTTCATCATTGGCATAGGTCCGCAGCACTGAATGAGGTCGAAGCGCTCGTTCATCACCGAGTGCATCGTTACGAAGCCTTTCTCGCCTCTTGAGCCGTCTTCGGTGGATATGCACACCGTGCCATATTTTTCAAACTCTTCAATCATAGCCAAGTCGGCTGCACTGCGTGCTCCAAGCAAGAATGTCACTTCAGTTCCTACATCGTGAAGCTGCTTGCCGAGGTAAAGAAGCGGGGCTACTCCCACTCCACCGCCTATTAGCAGTCGGCGACCGCCCGGTGTGGCATTGAATCCATTTCCGAGAGGCAACACCAGGTTGATTGTAGAGCCGATGTTGCTCTCAACCAAATTAATGGTTCCTTCTCCGGCGCATCTCACAAGCAACCACAGAGTGTTGTCGGTTGCATCAACAAAATTAACCGATATAGGCCTGCGCAAAAAGGTATTCTTTGAGTTCGCTATCTCCACCTGCACAAACTGTCCCGGTAGCATCGCGGGCATCTCACCATCGGCAGGCTTTAATTTTAGTAAGTGACAACCGGTGGTTACTTGCCGCTTGTCGGTCAACGTAAAGTCTTTAATGTATTTCTTTGTCATTTCTGATGGCAATTTGGGGGTTTATTTTGCAAAATTATCTAAAAACTTTGCAAGATGAAAGCAATATGAGCAATTTATTTATGATAATATTTCATAGATGAGAAATTTTTACTTATTTTTGCAAAGTAATTACAATATGGTGGCGGTCGTAAGTTCTTTTCAAACGATAGTTGCCATATTTTATGTGCATTTTAATGCAGAAAATAATTCATAACTAAATAATATGAGAAAATTATTCATTTCACTAACACTTTTATTATCAATGTCATTGATGAATGCTGATAATGTTTTCCTAAGTGAGTTCAAGACATTGAACGGCATGATTCCGTTCGACTATTTCACCAACAAGGACTTTGAGCCTGCCATTGACTTTGGCATCGAGAAGGCAAAGGCTGAGGTTCAAGCTATCGTCGATAATCCCGAAAACCCTACATTCGACAATACCATTGTCGCTCTTGAGCGCACAGGCGAAGACCTTAACCGCGTCATTAATGTGTTCTATCCTCTTCTCTCGGCTAATGCCGACGATGAATTGATGGAGATTTCACAACGTGTGTCTCCGAAACTTTCGGAATATGGTAATTTCATATCGCTACATGAGGGATTGTGGAAGCGTGTGAAATATGTGTATGAAAACTGTGACAAGAATACTCTGTGCACAGAGGACCAGATGCTTCTCGAAAAGACCTATCAGAGCTTTGCCCGCAATGGTGCAAATCTTGAAGGTGCCGACCGCGAGAAATATCGCGAGCTTTCTACTAAGATTTCACAGCTTTCGCTGAAGTTTGGTCAGAATGTTCTCAAGGAACTCAACACCTATGAAATGTGGCTCACTGCCGATGATGTGGATGGTCTCCCCGAGAGTGCTCTCCAGGCTGCAAAAGATGCTGCAAAAGCCAAGGGAAAGGAAGATGCCTATCTCATCACTCTCCAAGCACCGAGTTATAGTCCATTTATGAAGTATAGCTCTCGCCGCGACCTCCGCGAGAAGCTCTACATGATGTACAACAAGCGTAACACCCAAGGCGAATGCAACAACCTTGAGCTTATCAAAGAGCTTTCATTTGCCCGATATGAGATGGCGAAGCTCCTCGGCTATGACAATTATGCCGACTATGTGCTTCGCCGCCGAATGGCTGAAAACGTTGACAATGTTTACAATCTTCTCTATCAGCTCCGCGATGCCTACACTCCGGTGCTCAAGAAGGACCTTAAGGAGCTTGAGAAATTTGCCTCTGAGCTTGAGGGTAAGAAAATTAAGCTTGAAGCTTGGGACTACTCCTACTACTACAACAAGCTCAAAGACTCCAAATATGCTCTCAACGATGAGCTGCTACGCCCCTACTTCGAGCTTAGCAATGTGATGAAGGGTGTGTTTGGCCTTGCCACTCGTCTATATGGCTTGAATTTCACGCAAAATTTCAATGCTCAGGTGTTTAATCCAGAGGTTAAGGCTTTTGATGTCACCGATAATGATGGTAACTTCATTGGTATCATCTACACCGACTTCTTCCCTCGCTCAACCAAGCGTAGCGGTGCCTGGATGACTAATTTCCGTGAGCAACGCATCGATGCTCACGGAAACAACATTCGCCCGATCGTCACTATCACAATGAACTTCACGCGTCCGACTGCCGATAAGCCTTCGCTACTCACCTACTCTGAGGTTGAGACGTTCTTGCACGAGTTTGGTCACGCACTACACGGTTTGCTCGCCAACACCCGCTATGAGTCGCTTTCGGGAACCAACGTCTATCGTGATTTCGTGGAACTTCCTTCGCAATTCAATGAGAACTACCTATCACAGAAGGAATTCCTCGACAGCTTCGCTAAGCACTATATCACAGGCGAAAGTATGCCGCAAGAGCTTATCGACAAGATTCAGGCTTCTTCGCAGTTTGGTGCTGCCTATGCTTGCATTCGTCAGCTTAACTTCGGCTTGCTCGATATGGCTTGGCACACAATCACTGCTAAAGTAGATGACCCCTTTGCTTTTGAGGCTGAAGCCCTCAAGACGGTGAAAATCTTTGATGTAGCTCCGGGCACAATCATCTCTTCACAGTTCTCACACATCTTCTCGGGAGGCTATGCCGCAGGCTACTATGGATATAAGTGGGCTGAAGTGCTCGATGCCGATGCCTGCGCCAAGTTCAGGGATGATGGCATCTTTAATGCTGCCACTGCTCGCTCTTTCAAGGAGAATATCCTCATGAAAGGCTCTACCGAGCACCCGATGACGCTCTACAAACGCTTCCGTGGCAGTGAGCCAACAATCGACGCCCTGCTTGCCCGTGATGGCATCAAGGTGGCTAAGTCGAAGAAGAAATCAAAGAAATAATCTAAAATAAACCGGGTGCCTACTAATTGCACCCTAATAAATAAATGCCC
>ERZ1032130.466-NODE-466-length-10183-cov-4.052133_pt1 | contig 10183 bp, 9 predicted proteins | sample MGYA00517879_ERZ1032130 | MGnify/ENA primary metagenome ERZ1032130 (study PRJEB33719, sample SAMN04262597) | wastewater metagenome | biome: rural village; feature: animal feces; material: feces | host: Bos taurus | place: El Salvador | collected 2012-01-31 ...
CAAATTCCTGTTCTTTCCACACTCTTTCGTAGATTTCCTCTGCAGAAAAGACCCTGCCCCGGTTCTTCATAAGAAGCTCTACAATGCGATATTCAGTAGCTGTCAGCTTTACTGGCTCACCATCCACATAAATCTGCTTTTCATCCAGATTCAGGAGCAGCCCTCCATTCTCAATGGCATTGCTCTTTTCTTCCTTCGCCTTTTCCCGGTTACCCAGATACAGGTACCGGCGCAGAGAGGATTTTACTCTGGCCACCAGCTCAGCTGGCTGATATGGCTTAGAGATATAATCGTCCGCTCCCATAGAAAGTCCCAAAACCTTATCGCTTTCTTCTGTCTTGGCAGATAATAGTAAGATCGGAATATTTTTATTCTCCCGAATCTTCATCATTGTGGATAATCCATCCATTTTCGGCATCATAATGTCTAAGATAATCAGATGAACTTCCTGCTCCACCAACTGCTCTAAGGCTTCCAACCCATTGTATGCACAGAGCACACGATAGCCCTCTATCTCCAAAAGCTTTTGTATTGCCCTTACGATTTCTCTGTCGTCATCTGCAACTAAAATTGTTTCCTGGCTCATAATTCTCCTCCTCCTTGTTCCTGACTTTATAGTAGCAAAAGAATCTTTCTAGAAAGTCAATTGAATTCTGACAAATTTCTTAATTTCCCTATATAAAATAAAGAAAACAGGGAATGCCTCCAAAACCAGATAGCATTCCCTGTTCTCTTATTTGATCTGCAGTGAAATTCCGGATATGCTCAAATGAACCTCATCGCATACACTTCCAAGAATCTGGTTCACTTTACCAGTAATATCTGAAAATATTCTTCCCATGCGGTAAGGGGATACTACAGACATCCCCACCTCATTGGTTACAATGATCAGATTCTTATTCTGCTCCTTTACTGCGTGAATCAATAATTGTATCTCATTTATAATGTCTTCTTCCATATAAGCGATTTCCGCTTTCGAAAGCTCCTCGTAATCCCGATCCTCTTCCATCAGAAAATTCGTGATCAATACAGTGATGCAATCCAACAGTATCGTCCCATATGAAGTTTCCGATACTTCAGACGCTAAATCTCGGTAACCTTCAAAGGTACCCCAGTTTGGATTCCTACGCATCTTATGAAGACGAATCCTCTCTTCCATATCATCATCCGTAGCAATTCCCGTGGCCATATACAGAACATCATCACCTCCTAATATGGTAGCCTTTTGTTCTGCCAGATGACTTTTTCCACTTCTGCTTCCTCCTGTCACAAGAATCAATCGTCCCATACTATCACCTCTTTAACTGATACATTCTTTTATCTTACACTGTCTGTTCGGCCGCTTCCTTCTGATTCTCTAATACCCATGTATAAATATACTAAGATGATCCCAAATTCTACAAAAATCCATGTCATGGAACTAAAAAATCCGATATCTGCAGCTTTTCCCATGCTATCCAAAATGCTTGTAGTCGCCTTCGCCATAATCGCATATACGAACATCTGTCGAAACGCAAGTTCTTTTTCCATCATTCGTCCTATACTTTTACCGCAAACCGCAAAGACAAAGCTTCCGAACACATATCCAATCGCTGCATAGACATACACGATCACAAGTCCTATAGCAATTCCTGTGTAGAGCAAAGGCATCATTGCCAACAGATCCTGATTATCAAAAGTGCCCTTCCCCAGATCTGCAAAGTCGATTTCCACGTTCTGACCCGCTGCCGCATTCTTCATGCGCATATTATGCTTACTGATCAGAACTTCTACCAGAGTATCATCTTCAAAATCCTCTGCCTTAAATCGATCCACATCATCGTCCGCTACAATCCTGAGTTGATCATTGTTGATCTCAATCCTCTGATCAATCTGAAATTCTCCATCCTTGTATTGGAAATCGGGAAGTGTCTCCGTAATAAAATGCTTTGGTCCTCCTATGCTTACACCAAATCCCAAGATTGGAAAAACCGATCCCAGAAACATCGTCAAAAATGTGATCACCATGATAAAAAAGAGAATGGTTCTTTTGCGAACCTGCACCATGCTCTTATAATCCGTTGGTCTCATCACTGCAGTCTGAAACATCCTGCAAAAACCAATTCTTTCCTTTTGTTCCATAAATTATCTTTCTCCTATTCAAGTCCACCTCGAGGTGGAATGGCATCCTATCCCTGATATACGATGCTCTCCAGTACCTCATCTGCAGTCTTTTTATCTTTCAAAATTTCGATCAGCTTGGCAGAAAAAGCAATGGCTGTCCCAAGTCCTCTGCTGGTGATGATCTTGCCATCCACTGCCACTTCATCATATACATAATTGCTGTTACTCAATTCCTCTTCGAAACTTGGGTAACTGGTCGCTGTCTTACCATCTAACAGCCCCAGTTCTGCAAAGATGCTCGGTGCCGCACAAATGGCTGCGATATACCTTCCTTCTTCATGGTTATTTAGAACCATAGATTCTACGCCCTTATGTGCTTTTAGATTTAAAGTTCCCGGCATACCTCCCGGAAGGACTACCATGTCGGCCTTTTCATCCTTGATCTGTTCAAATATGGTATCTGCAATGACCGGAATCTTATGGGCCCCCATGATCTGTCTCTCTTCCTTAATAGACACAGTTGTCACGTCAATATCTGCACGTCTTAACAAATCAACGACTGTAAGACCTTCAATCTCTTCAAATCCATCTGCTAAAAAAACCAAAACTTTCATTCCATCTGCCTCCTGTTCCTTCTATTTCTCTTATACATTTCTACTGGTGCTCGTGCAAACGGATCACCAGTTCTCTTCATGCATAGAACGCAAGAATTACTTGACATCTTTCTTGCCTAAGTTATATTATACTTCATATGATTTACTTTTGGCAAGCGGGTTCATCCCTACCAGCCAGAGAGGAGTAGAATAATGGAAATTGAACGCAAATATTTATTAAAGCGACCTCCCCATTCCCTGTCCGACTATCCCTGTTCTAACATCCAACAGGCCTATCTTTGTACGGAACCAGTGATTCGTATTCGAAAAAAGGACGATAACTATATCCTTACATATAAATCTGCAGGGTTAATGGAACGAGAAGAATTAGAAGTCCCTCTGACAGAAGCAAGTTATCATCACCTGTTAAAAAAATGTGATGGTAACATTATCTCAAAGATTCGTTACTATCTTCCGTTAGATTCCGGACTCACTGCAGAAATCGATGTTTTTCAACATGGATTCGACGGTCTGATCATTGCAGAAGTAGAATTCCCAGATCGAGATACTGCTGATCATTTTATGGCACCAATGTGGCTTTCCAACGATGTTACTCAGGATGCCAGATTCCAAAACAGCAATTTATGTATGATGTCTGAAAACGAACGGATTACTTTACTAAAAGAAATCTTATTCGCTTAATAACTAACACAAAAGAAAAACCCAGTGTAAACTTCCGGTTACTGTTCAAAAGAAACAACCTGTTGTTTACGCTGGGTTTTATTAAGTCCCCCAGGGAACCTGGCAACACACACATCTTGTTTCTCACGACAAGATAATGCTTTCCGTCTGCGTCATCACTTGATCCATTGTGACATCCAATTCACTGACCGGAACTTCCTCAGCCATAATCTCATTAAAACACAATATCGTTTTCCAGATTTTTGAATTTTCCAGATATCTGTCATAATAGCCTGCTCCATGTCCCATCCGATTTCCCAGACGGTCACAGGTCACACAGGGAATGATTCCATATTGAATTTCTTCCTTTTTTATCACCTCTGTATCTGGCTTTGGTTCCAGAATCCCATAGGCTCCTAGATGCAGATCATCCAGAGAATCAATCCTGCGAACCTCCATGATACCTTTTGATATACAAAGTGGAACCCCTACCTTCTTCCCAGACATTAAGGCATCTGCAAGTATTTTCTGTGTCTGAACTTCTTTTCCAAAACTGACATAACAAAAAATCACATCTGCCTGTTCATACTTCTCACTGGCAAGAACACGCCCTTCAATCTTTCTGCTCTCTTCACGAATCCATTCCATAGAATACCCTGCAAGCTTTTGCGCAGTTTCCATCCTCAGTGCCTTCTTATCCTCCAACAGGCTCATAATAAGAGCTCACCCCAGTCTGCCTCCTTAAATCCTACCAGCACGAAATCCTCACCAATGATCAATGGTCGCTTTACCAGCATCCCATTGGCAGCAAGCAATGCATATTGCTCATCTTCTGACATCGTTGGAAGCTTATCCTTTAATCCCTCCTGACGATAAATCATCCCGCTGGTATTAAAAAAGCGCTTCAATGGCAAACCGCTTTTCTTATGCCATTCCTTTAACTCCTCTTGGGTTGGATTCTCCTCTACAATATGACGATCTTCAAATTCTACCAAATGGTCCTGCAACCATTTCTTTGCTTTTTTGCATGTACTGCATTTTGGATATTCTACAAATAAAACACTCATATTTCTTTCCTTTCAAAATAATCTTTTTCTTACTGTGACAAACGTCCTTCCTATCAGATATTCTCAATCTGCCAGTCAATCGGTTCTATGTCATGCTCCTCCAAAAACTGATTGGTCTTGCTAAATGGCTTACTTCCAAAGAATCCACGATATGCAGACAATGGACTTGGATGCGGTGCCTTTAAAATCAAATGATTGGGATTATTTAACATCTTCTCCTTCATCTGAGCAGGACGTCCCCACAAAATAAATACGATCGGACGATCTTGTTCATTTAAAATACGAATGGCCGCATCTGTAAATTCCTCCCAACCGATTCCCCGATGAGAATTGGCCTGATGGGCCCGCACTGTTAAAACCGTATTTAGCATAAGCACTCCCTGCTCGGCCCATTTTGTTAAATACCCATTGTTTGGTATATAGCATCCCAGATCATCATGAAGCTCCTGATAGATATTCACCAGAGACGGTGGTGGATCCACCGACGGCTTGACGGAAAAACAAAGTCCATGTGCCTGTCCATCATTATGATAAGGATCCTGTCCCAGAATCACTGCCTTCACATTATGAAGCGGTGTCAGATGAAATGCATTGAAGATATCCTCTGCCGGCGGAAAAATCTTATGCGTACGATATTCCTCATTGATCTTCAAATACAATTCTTTATAATAAGGCTTTCCATATTCCGGTTTTAAATACTTGGCCCAATCGTTGCTGATCGGTGGCATAGTATCTCCTCCTTTTTCTATATTTTTCACACTCCATGAGGAGCAGATTCTTATTTTTCTTATTATAACACAGAGAAAGACCCAATTACACATGAATCGGTAATTGGGTCTTCCTTATGATTATTTACATCTGGCCGTTAGCGCTCCATTTTCAACATCAATCAGGATAGTATCCTCAGCACGCACACCATCTCCTAAGATCAAACGTGCCGCCAGTGTTTCCACATTCTTCTGTAGATAACGCTTTAATGGTCTGGCACCATACATTGGTTCATATCCATGATCAGCCACATATTCCTTGGCTGCCTGTGTCAATTCTACTGCTAATTCCTTATCTTCCAGTCTGCGATTTAAATCTTTTACAAGCAGGTCGATGATACTTGTAATATTTTCCTTTGTCAATGGCTTGAACATAATGGTCTCATCCAGACGATTTAAGAATTCTGGACGGAAATGATTTCTCAGATCATTCATAACCATACTTCTGGCCTCTTGGCTGATTTCTCCATTTTCATTAATTCCATCTAATAAATAAGAAGATCCAATATTAGATGTCATAATAATGATGGTATTCTTAAAATCTACCGTCTTGCCCTGAGAATCGGTAACTCTTCCATCATCCAATACCTGTAATAATACGTTGAATACATCTGGGTGTGCCTTTTCAATTTCATCGAAAAGAACAACAGAATATGGTTTTCTTCGAACTGCTTCTGTCAGCTGTCCACCTTCTTCGTATCCAACATATCCTGGAGGAGCTCCGATCAATCTGGATACGGAATATTTCTCCATATATTCACTCATATCCAATCTGACAATGTTATTCTCATTGTCAAACAAGCTTTCTGCCAGGGCTTTCGCTAATTCTGTCTTACCAACTCCGGTAGGTCCAAGGAATAAGAAGGAACCAATTGGTTTGCTTGGATCCTTAATTCCTGCTTTTGAACGGATGATAGCCTCTGTTACCAAATCCACCCCTTCATCCTGTCCAATGACTCTCTGATGAAGCACCTGATCCAGATGAAGAACCTTATTTCTCTCACTTTCTGTTAACTTGGCAACCGGAATTCCTGTCCAACGGGAAATGATCTTGGCAATCTCTTCTTCCGTTACCCGTTCTCTTACCATAGATCGATCTTCCTTCTTGACCTTCTCTTCTTCCAGTTCCAGCTGTCTTTTAAGCTCTGGCAGCTTTCCATATTGAAGTTCTGCAGCTTTATTGAGATCATAATTTCGCTGTGCAATCTGAATTTCGCTATTGATCGATTCGATTTCTTCTCTTAACTTCTGTACTTTTTCTACAGAAGCCTTCTCATTATTCCAGGTAGCCATGCGGGAATTAAAGTCATCCTTCATCTCCGCCAATTCTTTCTGGATATTTTCCAAACGATCCTTGCTTAATTTATCGTCCTCTTTCTTCAATGCAGCTTCTTCAATCTCTAACTGCATAATCTTTCTCTGAATTTCATCCAGTTCTGCTGGCAGAGAGTTCATCTCTGTTTTGATCATGGCACAGGCTTCATCCACCAGGTCAATGGCCTTATCCGGCAGGAATCGGTCTGAAATATATCGATTGGACAGGGTTGCTGCAGACACTAAAGAACTATCCGTAATCTTAACTCCATGGTATACTTCATAACGTTCCTTAATTCCACGTAAGATGGAAATCGTATCTTCTACCGTAGGCTCATCCACCGTAACTGGCTGAAAACGTCTCTCAAGAGCCTGGTCTTTTTCAATATACATGCGGTATTCATCCAACGTTGTAGCACCGATACAGTGCAGCTCTCCTCTGGCAAGCATTGGCTTTAACATATTGCCTGCATCCATAGCTCCTTCTGTCTTTCCTGCACCTACAATAGTATGAAGCTCATCGATAAACAGAATAATCTGACCGTCACTTTGCTTTACTTCTTCCAAGACTGCTTTTAATCGTTCTTCAAATTCACCTCTGTATTTTGCTCCTGCTACCAGAGATCCCATATCCAAAGCGAAAATCTTCTTGTCCTTTAACTGTTCCGGAACATCCCCACGAACAATTCTCTGTGCAAGTCCTTCTACAACTGCTGTCTTACCAACACCAGGTTCTCCGATCAATACCGGATTATTCTTAGACTTACGGGAAAGAATCCGAACTACATTACGAATCTCTTGATCTCTTCCGATTACTGGATCCAACTTCTGCTCTCTGGCACGCTCTACCAAATCATATCCGTACTTCTCTAGTGTTTCATACGTAGCTTCCGGATTATCGCTGGTCACTTTTTGATTGCCCCGAACCTCCTGAAGTGCCGTTAAGAATCTTTCTCTTGTGATTCCATAACCCCTTAATAACTCCTTGACAGATTTACTTGGATGCTTTAATAAGCTTAAAAATAAATGTTCCACAGAGACATATTCGTCTCCCATAGCCTTCATTTCATCTTCCGCGCTGATCAATACTTTATTCAGATCATTGCTGATATAAACCTGACCTCCAGACACCTTTGGATACTTGCCAAGCATCTGCTGAACCTGAGATAAAAATGCCTCTTTATTAATCTCCATCTTATCCAGAAGCTTTAAGATCAGACTGTCATCGATGGTTAAAATACTGTATAAAAAATGTTCCTGTGTAATTTCCTGATTCCCATACTCATACGCCAGTTTTTCACACTTTTGAATTGTCTCCATTGATTTTGTCGTAAATTTATTAATATTCATAGCCACTCCTCCTTTTCAAGCAAGCTATTATTCTGTTCTAGTCGTAATATAACACTTATCATCAGCACTGTCAAGCATTGAGTGCTAATTCTTTTGAGAAATATCTATTTTATTAAAAGAAATTTCCTATTCCATGAAAAAAGCATACACCGTTTCCAATGTATGCCTTACTGATTATTCTTTTTATGACTGCCACCTTTTTAATAATGTAAGAATGTCCTGAAACACCTGCTCTTTTTCATCTTCATGAAAGATCTCATGTCTCATCCCAGGATACAGCTTTGCTTTGGTATTTTTATACCCCACTTCCCGCATAAAACGCACTGCATCCTCAAATGCCTCCCTGCTGTTCATACATGGATCCTCTGCTCCAGATAAGAAAAAAACAGGAAGCTTTGGGTTCTTCATTGTCCAACCCTTTGTGCTATAAGTTTCCTTCAACAATAACAACAAATTCAAAAATACATTGAGAGTAAAAATAAATCCACACTAAGAATCCTTATCATATTCTCTTACATTGTCCTTGTTTGCAGAAATCCAACCATTTGGAGAGGTAATATTCTCAAAACCTCGATTATAGGCTCCAAATGCCATTTTCTCAAAGAGATTTCCTTTTCTACGCTCCCCTTTAATCTTAATCAATATCTTAGAAAGCAATATGGCCATGCCTACTCCCGGATTATCACCTGGACATCCGCATACGATAAGCCCCTGAATCTCATTATCGTATTTCTTCGTATAAGAGCGTACAACCAAAGATCCCATGCTGTGTCCAAAGAGGTAGAGCGGAAGCCCCGGATAACGCTCTTTGATCCATAGAGTTATCTGATGGGTATCCTGGATCAGAGCCTCTTTTCCATCCTCATAAAAGTATCCATAATCCTCTTCGGAACGTACGCTTTCGCCATGTCCTCTGTGATCATGTATGATGCATACGTATCCTGCATCACACAAATGCTCCATCATCTCCAGATAGCGTTCTTTGTGCTCCGCCATCCCATGAACCAGCTGTACGATCCCAATCGGTTTCGTCTTTGGTAATCCCAGACACATCTGGATTCCCAATCCATCCATATGTGATGTTAATTCATGCCGCTGCACCTTCATACCCATAAATACACCTTCTTTTCTATCTCTGGTTAATCGGTACATACTCCTTCGCCTGAGCTACATTGGCATATGCCGGACGAATGATCTTACCGCCACTTACTAATTCCTCCAAACGATGTGCACTCCAGCCTGAAATTCTTGCAATGGCAAAAATTGGCGTATAAAGCTGCTCTGGAAGGCCCAGCATACGATATACAAATCCACTGTAAAAGTCCACGTTAGCGCTGACTTCTCTGGCAGACTGTCTTTTCTTTTTGATTTCCTCTGGCGCAATTCTTTCAATCAATGAATACAGTTCATATTCCTCCTGAAGTCCTTTCTCTTCAGCCAGCTTCTGAACAAAGCCTTCTAATGCCTTCGCACGAGGGTCAGAAATAGAATAAATCGCATGCCCCATTCCATAGACTAATCCTGCACCATCAAATGCTTCTTTATTCAAAATTTTATTTAGATACTCACGAATCTCTTCTTCATCTTTCCAATCATGGATATGTTCCTTAATATCATCGAACATTTGAATTACTTTAATATTAGCACCACCATGCTTTGGCCCACGTAAGGATGCCAGTGCTGCTGCAACTGTAGAATAGGTATCCGTTCCAGAAGAAGTAACTACATGAGTCGTAAAGGTTGAGTTGTTACCACCACCATGCTCTGCATGGAGAACCAGACAAAGGTCTAAAATCTTTGCTTCTAACTCTGTATATTTATTATCTGGTCTTAATAAATACAAAATATTCTCAGCGGTAGATAAATTCGCCTGTGGTTTATGAATGAACAGACTCTTTCCATCATGATAATGTGCATATGCCTGATATCCGTAAATCGCCAATACTGGAAACAAAGCAATCAACTGCAGGCTTTGACGAAGTACATTCGGAATAGAAGTATCGCTTGCATAATCATCATAAGAGAATAATGTCAGCACACTTCTTGCAAGTGTATTCATCATATCTCTGCTAGGAGCTTTCATAATAATATCTCTTACAAAGTTTGTCGGAAGCTGACGATATTCAGATAACAAATCATTTAATTGGGCCAATTCCTGTTTATTTGGAAGTTCTCCAAATAATAATAAATATGTAATTTCCTCAAATCCAAATCGGTTTTCATTAATAAACCCATTGACCAGATCTTCTATATTAATTCCACGATAATACAATCTACCATCGCATGGAATCATTGCTCTATCTTCAAT
>ERZ1032130.467-NODE-467-length-10179-cov-4.717404_pt1 | contig 10179 bp, 6 predicted proteins | sample MGYA00517879_ERZ1032130 | MGnify/ENA primary metagenome ERZ1032130 (study PRJEB33719, sample SAMN04262597) | wastewater metagenome | biome: rural village; feature: animal feces; material: feces | host: Bos taurus | place: El Salvador | collected 2012-01-31 ...
GCCACTCGTGCCGGAGAGCTTGCCTCAGCCCGGGAAGGCGCCTCAGGGCACACCGCCGCCTGCGTCAGCCGGCTTGGAGAGCCGGTAAAATTCTCCACTCCACTCACCACCACGCTCATGCACCGTGAGCGTGCCATGGTAGATGCAATACTTGTGGGAGCCGGCACCGTGGTTCTCGACAATCCGTCGCTCACCGTGCGAGGCTGGAGCGTCCGCCGTCAGCCACTCCGCGTGGTGCTTGCCGGCAAGACACCGATACCGACCGAAGCAAAACTTCTCACCGACCGACAGCCTACACTCATCTATTCAGCCGAAACCTCGGCTGAATGCCATCTTGCAGAAAGCCAATGCGGCGAGGCAGTGCAGCACGCCACCATCAATCCTCACGACCTCAACGCTGTGCTTGCCGACCTCTATCACCGTGGCATAACGTCGCTTATGGTGGAGGGTGGATCTACTGTGCTCCAGAGCTTTATCGATGCCCGTCTGTACGACGAAGTGCGCATCGAAACCGCTCCTATCACCCTCGGCAGCGGCATCAAAGCCCCCACACTCCCTGCCGAATCAGTGTCACTTCAATCGCACAAAGCCTACGGAACGAACACTATCGACGTTTTCAGCACAATCGCATAAACCGTCATTCCGAACTCATGCATTTTCGCGGAAAGCAGCCATGTGATTAGAGGCAACTACAGCGAAAATGCCTTGTAAGCACCATTTCTGTGCAAATTCAGCCTACAACACTAAAATTTCATAAACTACGACACTAAAATTTGCATAGATTCATATTCTCAAAAATCAAAGAGACATTAAAATTTTTCCGATACTTTTGGTTGCCAAACGCGTGTGAACGACTGATTCGCAAAAAATCTGAAAAAACCGAGGGAGGTGGCTTATTTTCTTGGGGCTGACGGTGTGAAATATCAGGGATTTTATCTACCTTTGCAGTTTAAAATTGTAACTAAAAACTTTTTTAAGGTGGAGACTAAGTATATTTTTGTGACCGGCGGAGTGGTTTCGTCCCTTGGCAAGGGTATCATTTCGTCGTCGTTGGCGCGATTGTTGCTTTCGCGCGGCTATAAAGTGACGATTCAGAAGTTTGACCCCTACATCAATATCGACCCGGGCACCCTTAACCCCTATGAACATGGCGAATGCTATGTAACCGCCGACGGACACGAGGCTGACCTCGACCTCGGACACTACGAGCGCTTCACCAACATTCACACCTCACGTGCCAACAATATCACCACCGGACGCATCTACCAGAGCGTTATCGACAAGGAACGCCGTGGCGACTATCTTGGCAAGACGGTGCAGATTATCCCTCACATCACCGACGAAATAAAGCGCAACGTGAAGCTCCTCGGCAACACAGGCAAATATGACTTCGTTATCACCGAGATTGGCGGAACCGTGGGCGACATCGAGTCGCTGCCATTCCTCGAGGCAGTGCGCCAGCTTCGCTGGGAGCTTGGACAGAACTGCATCTGCGTTCACCTCACCTACGTGCCTTTCATCAAGGCTGCAAAAGAGCTGAAGACGAAGCCTACACAGCACTCGGTGAAGCAGCTTCAGGAGGTGGGTATCCAGCCCGACATCCTCGTGCTCCGCACCGAGAAGGAAATTCCCGCATCGATTCTGCGAAAGGTGGCACTGTTCTGCAACGTGTCGGTAGATGCCGTAATACAATCAATCGACGTTCCTACAATATATGAGGTACCTCTGACGATGCACCGCCAACATCTCGACGAGATAGTACTGCGCAAGACCAACACCCCATTCACCGGCGAGCCCGATATGAGCAAGTGGAACAAGTTCCTCGAGCATCTGCACGGTGCCAAGGAAGTGGTGAAAATAGGCTTGGTGGGCAAGTATGTGGAGCTGCAAGATGCCTACAAATCGATCAACGAGTCGCTCTTCCAGGCAGCAACCTACCACGACCACAAGCTCGACCTGCGCTACATCAGCTCGGAGAAACTCAACGACGGCAACGTGGAAGAACAGCTCAGCGAGATGGACGGCGTGATTATTGCTCCGGGCTTCGGACAGCGCGGCATCGAGGGCAAGTTTGTGGCACTCAAGTGGTGCCGTGAGCACGATGTGCCCACCTTCGGCATCTGCCTCGGAATGCAATGCATGGTGATAGAATTTGCCCGCAACGTCCTCGGACTTGCCGAAGCCAACAGCACCGAGATGGATACAAAGACGCCCTACAACGTGATCGACCTTATGGAGGAGCAGAAGAGCATATCAAACATGGGCGGAACCATGCGACTTGGAGCCTACAGCTGCAAGCTCGTGGCAGGATCAACACCGGCTAAGGCATATGGCACTACCGTGGTTGAGGAGCGTCACCGCCACCGCTTTGAGTTTAACAACGACTACCGCGAGCAGTTTGAGCGTGCCGGCATGAAGTGCGTGGGCGAGAATCCCGAGACTCACCTTGTGGAAGTGGTGGAGCTTGAAGGCAAGAAGTGGTTTGTGGGAACACAATATCACCCCGAGTATAGCAGCACGGTGCTCAATCCCAATCCGCTCTTCATGGATTTCATTCGTGCCTCAATCGAGAACAAGAAATAATGCATATTAGCTGAACCAACAAAGAAACTTATTTGATAAACAACTAATTACAGAAAAAGAATGGACAAAAACACGATTACCGGAATGTTGCTCATGGGAGCGGTGATTTTCGGTTTCATGTGGCTCAATCAACCCTCGCAAGAGGAAATCGCCCGCCAGCGCGAAGCTCAGCGAGTGGAGGCTGAAGCCGCCAAGGCTAAGGCTACCGAGGCTTTGACTACAGCCAACGTAGATAGCCTTGCCGACAACGAAGTGGCTGCTCTGAAGCAGACCATACGCGCCTACGGCTCGCTGCTCGGCGACACCGTGGGTGAAAAGACCTATAACCTGAAGAACGCCACTGCCGACCTCGTGCTGCGTGGCGACAAGCTCTCGGGCTTCCTCACCATCGCCGGAGGTGGCGTGGTCGATGTGGCTGAAGCCCTAAAGAAGGACAGCGACACCCCCGTGCTGCACAATCGCGCCGTGGCTGCGCTCAAGAGTGCCGCTCTCGACTTTGTGCGCAACGGAAACTTTGCCCGCTACATGGCTGGCACCGACACTACCGTGTCGCTACAAAACGACCTCCTGAAAGTGGATATCGCTTCGCGCGGCGGTGCCATTGTGAAAGCTACACTCAAGCAATACACTGCCTACAACGCCGACCAGGTGGAGCTGTTTGACGCTTCGACCAACAGCTACAGCTTCGTGCTCAACACCAACTCGCAGCGCTTCGATACCCGCGACTTCTATTTCACTCCCGTGGTGCTCAACGACTCCACCGTGCTGATGCAGCTCGACCTTGGCGGCGGCAGCAAGTGGGGAATCAAATACACCCTGCGCCCCGACCACTACGACGTGCAAATGGATGTGCTCCAGGAAAATATGGATCGCATTATCCCCACCAACATCACCAACATGGACTTCGCATGGAGCCAGAAAATGAGCCGCCACGAAGCCGGAAAGATGTTTGAGGAGCGCAACTCGGCAATCTACTTCAAGTATGCCGGCGGCGATGTGGAATATCTAAGCGAGAGCAGCAACAAAGACAAGGAAATGACCGACCGCCTCAAGTGGATAAGCTTCAAGAACCAGTTCTTCTCGAGCGTGCTCATCGCCCGCGGCTCGTTCAACGGCGCAAACATGCACAGCGAGGTAATAGAGAAAAACTCGCCCGACTACGAAAACTTCCTGAAGAACCTGGAAGTGACCTCGTCACTCGACTACAACTCGACCAACGCTACCCCGGCATCGTTCAACTTCTTCTTCGGCCCTAACCGCTATCCGCTTCTCTCCGACTACGACGACATGATCGAGACCGACGAAGACCTTGAGCTGACCAAGCTCATTCCGCTTGGCTGGCCCATCTTCCGCTGGATTAACACCTGCATCATTATCCCGATTTTCGACTTCCTCGGTGGATTTATACCCAACTACGGACTCGTAATCCTAATAATGACGCTCATCATCAAGCTCGCCCTGTGGCCGCTGATGCACAAGACCTATATGTCGCAGGCAAAGATGCGCTTCCTTGCCCCCGACATCAAGGCTATCAACGAGAAATATCCCGGAAGAGACAATGCAATGACACGCCAGCAGAAGACAATGGCACTCTACAGCCTCGCAGGCGCAAGCCCCTTCAGCGGCTGTCTGCCCATGCTTCTGCAGATGCCGTTCCTCTTTGCGGTGTTCTCATTCTTCCCCTCGTGCATCGACCTGCGCGGTGAATCGTTCCTGTGGGTACACGACCTCTCAGCCCCCGATGCAATCTTCTCGTGGGACGTGCACATTCCGTTCATCACCAACTACTTCGGCAACCACATAAGCCTCTTCTGTCTGCTGATGACCGTAACCAACATCATGTACACGCGCATCACCATGCAGTCGCAGGCAAGCAACGATTCTATGCCGGGAATGAAGTGGATGATGTATCTCATGCCTATCATGTTCCTTGTGTTCTTCAACAACTACGCAGCCGGTTTGAGCTACTACTACTTCCTCTCACTCCTCTTCACCATCATGCAGAACTACGGCTACCGTCGCCTCGTGAGCGAGGATAAGATGCGTGCGCAGATGGCTGAGAATGCCAAGAAGCCCAAGAAAAAGAGCGGTTTCATGGCTCGCATGGAAGAGATGCAACGCCAGCAGCGTGCAATGCTTGAGGAGCAGAACCGCCGCAAGAACAACGGCAAAGGCCGCCAATAACACATTCACCTGAATGATAACACCAAGGGTGTGCGGCACTGCGAGTGTGGCACGCCCTTTTTTAACGATATAAAAAAGCATTTCGCACAATATGAAGTATTTTGTGATTGCAGGAGAGGCTTCGGGCGATATTCATGCTGCCCGGCTGATTGGAGCTTTGCGCCGGTGTGATGCACAGGCGGAGTTTCGTTTCTTCGGTGGCGACCTGATGGCTGAGGCTGCCGGGTGTGCGCCGGTGGTACACTACCGCGACATGGCATATATGGGTTTTGTGGAAGTGGCTCGCCACTTGCGCGAGATTCTGGGCTTTATGCGCACTGCCCGCCAATGCATCGATGAGTGGCAGCCCGATGCTGTGGTGCTGGTGGATTATCCGTCGTTCAACCTTAAAGTGGCAAAATATGCCTATGGCAAGGGCATAAAGGCATTCTATTTCATCTCTCCTAAGGTGTGGGCATGGAAGGAGCACCGTGTGAAGCAGATTAAGCGCTACATCACCGAACTTTATTCGATTCTGCCATTTGAGCCGCGCTTCTTCGAGGAGCGGCACCAATATCACGTGGAATATGCGGGAAATCCCACAGTGATGGAGGTTGCTGAGGCCCGCAAGCACTTTGCTACCGAGGCTGATTTCCGCACCTCTATAGGACTTGCCACAAAACCCGCTACCGATGCGAAATGCCGAGAACTGCCGATAGTGGCAGTGGTGCCGGGTTCGCGCCGCAAGGAGATTGCCGACAATCTGCCCGTGATGATTCGCGCCTGTGAAGCGGTGGGCGGAGTGCAGCCGGTAATTGCCGCAGCACCGAGCATCGATGCATCGCTCTACCGCCGTGTGCTTCAGGAGAGCGACTGCCGCACCGATTATCGGCTTGTTGCAGGTCGCACCATGGAGCTTGTGAGCCATGCGAGGGTGGCACTTGTGACTTCGGGCACGGCTACGCTCGAAACTGCCGTGATTGGCACTCCGCAGGTGGTGTGCTACCGCATGGGCGGAAGCAAGATTCTATATGATTTCTACAAGATGCTGCTGAAGGTGCGCTTTGTGTCGCTGCCAAATCTCATCGTTGATGCCCCGGTGGTGAAAGAACTGCTCATGCACCACTGCTCGGTGGATAATGTGGCTGCCGAGCTTCGTGCCTTGTTGCCCGACTCTGATGCACGCCGCACGATGCTGCAAGGCTACGCCGAGATGAATGTCCGATTGGGCGATAACGACTGTGCCGCAGTGGCTGCCGGTGGCATTGTTGCTCATCTGAAGAAACTGTGATTGCACCCCTAAGCCGAAATAATCAGACTAATAGGACTGTTGGTGGGCTGCGGGCTTAGTGGCTCGGTCGCACCAAGGCGCGACCCTACATTGTGGCAGTGGCAGCGTGGTGACTGAATACATACTTAACCTTTCTCATACTTATTTTTCCGGGAATGGTCCTGTTATTTTAAATACATCAAGTTCGGTTTCCGAAGTAGTGTAACAGCCCATGATGCCAATGCCTCCAGAAATATTTGAATACACTTTTACTGGATCGGCCATTCCGAGGTCTATCATTCCGCCTTGAATGCCCTTGTCGTTGGTTTGATTGACCAAAACGCTTACCAGATAATCATAATAAGGTTTGGAAACCGAAAATAGTTTGAATCTCCTTTTCATCTGAGATTTCTTCCAAACAGGATTACCATTTGCAGCCTGAACAATCTCTTCAAGGATAAGTGTATGCTTCTCCCCGTTTATACCACGGTCAGAGAAAGGAAGGCCGTAAGGACTGTATGGAGTCCAACCTGGCAACGTTCCATGTATCTGATCTGCGAGTTTCTGAAACACCAGTTCACGAGTAAAATCCCTTTCGCCCATCGCAACATCCTTGCCTCGGTCAACCTCGTCCCATTGAAGAAAGTAATAGTTGTCCTCATACGGATTATCCGTAAACGTCAATCTATAAGTAAAAACAAAGTCGTAATTTGAATAGATTGCTATAGGTCCCCGGCGTTCCACTGTTATACCTGATAATACTGCTTTGAACGGGACTACGTCCGTGGCACTTACTTCCTTATTGTCAAAGAAAGTGATTATTCTGAGAGTATCGCCCTCGTTGACTTTTGTCGCCGAAACATAAAGATTCCTATATGTGTCATACGCGAGCGTTTCCCGCTCTTGATTATTGACCATAAGGCATATTTCAAGCCCTTTTACATAGTTGCGCTCATTATGTGTGTCGGAAAAGAAGTAAGTCCGGGTTGCTGCTACTGCGATTAATGAGTCGGGACATACCAAAGAATTGATAGTTAGGAGATTCTTGCCGTCATCATCTCTATAGTCAGACAGATCTACTTCATGAAAGCATGAAGTGAAAAACGACGCCAGAAGCATCGCTAATAATATGTGGAGATATTTATAACCTTGCATATTAGAAAATATATGTATATGATACAGAGGGAATGATAGGAATAAAGCTCAGTGTCTTGAACGCTCTATGCCAAGAACTCTTGTCCGGGAAATCTATAACATTGTTCTCATTATCTTTCTGGATTGTGATAGCATTCATATGACAATAGGCATTATAAAGGCTTATATTCCATATTCCTTTGCGCCCGTTCTTATATACCTTGTTGATGTTCATGCCAAGATCAAGTCTGTGATATGCCGGCATCCTGACATTGTTTCGCGATGGATAATAGTCTATTCCGTCTATTTCGTTCCCATACCCCGGAGGGCCTACAGTCGGTGCATCGGGGAATTGGCTTCCCGGAATATCATAATTATACATTGATAATGTCAGCCGGTTACCCGTCATATACGTCCAGCCGGCGTTGAAGTCAATCTTATCATTTAGCTTGTATCCGGCATTGATATTTATCTTGTGTCGGTTATCGAATTTTGCCGGGAACTTAAGCCCTTGATTCAATTCCTCGAATTTACGCCAGTTCCACATCAGACCATAGCCGACAGTGCCTGTGAAAGCACCGGCTTCTTTTGTCATACTTAGATCAATGCCGTATGACCAGCCTTTGCCTGATGTAAGCTTCTCTTCCCAAGCTAATCCCGGGTTTAAAACAGACACACCTTCTCGATATTCGAGGAGATTTTTCATATTTTTGCACCATCCTTCCACTGAAAAGTACATATAATGAGGCAAGGTACCGTAGAGACCGACCGAATACTGGTCACTGAGCAACGGCTTGAAGCGTGGAGTTATAGGTTGCCATAAATCTGTCGGCAGATTTATATAGTTGCTCGATATTTGCTGAACAAACTGCGACATTCGGGCATACCCCAGTTTGACACTATATTTCTCGCCGATCATGCATCTAAGGGAAGCTCTTGGTTCAAGCATGTTGAAAGTATGGTCTCGGATATTAGACAAGAGACCACGTAATCCTAAGTTGACGGCAACAACATCAAAGAAATTAAAGGTGTTATCAACATATGCGAATCCTTCATTTGCCCGTATATGCGGATCATTATTGTTCTCATCGAAAATGTTATCTTTCGATGCCGACTGATTTAAAAGACCTTCCGGTAGATAATTGTGGCTTACATACCCTAATCCGGCACGAAGCCGATACAGCTTTGAGAACTCCGAATCATACGACAAGTTTACCCCAATATCCTGAATCTCATTCTTGGTTCTGCTCCTGTTATATCCGTAAGTGGAGCTGTCTTTCATATCAGACTGATATTCCCTTTCTTGTCGGTATATAGACGAATAATTGCTGTAATAAACTTTTGCAGTCAAAGAACCTTTGTCAAGTCTATAATCAAATGCGCCCAGAATTCCCCAATTACCCCATGACAATTTGTTGGTATTTTCATCAAAGAATGGAGTTTCTGCTTTTGAATCATCAACGACAGGTTTTCCATCAGGACCGACAATATAGCTTTCGTTCTTGCCCTCAAATTCACGAAGACCCAGTTTTAGATTATCATGACCATAATATCCAACAATGTATGCTAATGCATTGCTACTAAAACGATGGTCTATACGTGCATTTAGATCCATAAACGAATATCCTGCGATGTGCTTCTTCCCTTTCTTTTTTTCAATGGCATTCATTATTGCCAATGTAGGAATAGATATTATATCGATCCATGATCTTCTGAGACCTACGGTAAAAGCCGTATTATTTTTGACAATGGGTCCGGTAAGGAATATGTTGGCGCTCAAAAGACCGACATTGAATCGACCGTGGAATTTTTTGAAGTCAGACTGCTTCATTCTTACATCAGTTATGCTGGATATCCTTCCACCGTAAACAGGTGGAAACGCAGCCTTGTAAAAGTCAACATGACTAACTGTGGCGACATTGAAAGATGAGAATATGCCCCCGAGATGACTGACATGATAAAGTGGCAGCCCCTGATACAAAAACAAATTATGGTCATTGTCCCCACCTCTGACGAACAACCCAGTAAACCCTTCAACTCCTTGCGAAACTCCGGGCAAAGTCTGAAGTGTCTTCACGATGTCAGGCTCTCCGAACATTACTGGCAGATTCGTAATCATCTTTTCATTGAAGGTCACTCGTCCCATTTCCGGAGCTTTAAGATTCCTTTGTGCTCCGAATCCTGTGACGACTACCTCCTTCAACTCCTTGGCATTTCCAAGAGTATCAGGATTTTCAACTATATCTGAGGCATAAGCAACAATGGTGGAAAGCAAGACACTTCCAACCAATATATGTCTGTTCAAACAAATCATTTTGTAGAGAATTGGAGTATAAGACCCTGTTTGTCGTGCGTAGTCAAAGGATCTCCGGTAAATTCCCCGACGTAGTTATATACGAGATTTTCAATAGTGGTTGTCCATTTGAATCCACGCAAATCCGATACTGCTTCAAAGGTAGATGTCGCATCTATGGTAGGGAAGCCTTTTATAACTATTACCGATTTATAGGTCGGATTTGAACTGGTGTCTTCATTGTTGCATGCCGTCAGTAAAATAGCACATAGAGACAATCCACTCATTAGGATTTTGTTGTTTATCATACAAGTAAAATTATGTTACATGATAATAGGTCATGCTCACAGCTAAACAAATAAGGGATTTATAACTCAAGATAAATTCTCTTTAGTTTGCGATGCAAAGTTAAGCAAAGTTTTTCTTAAACGCAACAAATAAATACCGATAAGCATCTTTTTGGCGAATAATTATATTCCTTTAACTATTAAATGTTACATAAGAAGCATTAAGCTAAATTATATATTGCTAATAATCTGAGAAATAAAAACAAACCCATACAACTAAAATGTGAATGTGATACAAGATTCCAATAGATATGTATGAAACTTACAGGCATAAGATTAATGGTGTTTGAATACCATTTTTACGTTAATATTAATCTCTCTAGGAGTGATTCGACCTCCTTATCTTTCAATAAATGCCACTTTTACTTGAATGTATGGGAATTCCCCCT
>ERZ1032130.468-NODE-468-length-10165-cov-3.947082_pt1 | contig 10165 bp, 6 predicted proteins | sample MGYA00517879_ERZ1032130 | MGnify/ENA primary metagenome ERZ1032130 (study PRJEB33719, sample SAMN04262597) | wastewater metagenome | biome: rural village; feature: animal feces; material: feces | host: Bos taurus | place: El Salvador | collected 2012-01-31 ...
GGCATACAATAATCCCGAGGGCAGACAGGCGGTCCTCGGTCAGCTTATCGCAAGCAAGCTTCTCCTCATCGAGGCAAGAGCAAATCTCTACGAGACCGAGCCTGCATTCAAGGCAGAGCTTGCAAGAGTACGCGAAAATCTCCTTATCAGCTATGCAACCGACAAGGCGGTTTCGGGTGTAACAGTAACCGATAGCGAGGTTGAAGAATACTACAACGCAAACAAGCAGAGATTCATGGGCGAGGAGAGTGTAAACGCAAGCCACATTCTCGTTGACAGTGAGGAAAAGGCTAACGAGCTTCTTAAAAAGATCAAGGCAGGCGAGATCTCCTTCGAGCAGGCTGCTTTGGAAAACTCCAGCTGCCCCTCGGGTCAGAACGGCGGTAATCTCGGCAACTTTGGCAGAGGTCAGATGGTGCCCGAGTTTGACGTAGCAGTATTTGCAATGGAGGTTGGCGAGATCTCCGAGGCTCCCGTCAAGACTCAGTTCGGCTATCACCTTATCAAGCTTAACGCGAAGAACGAGGCAGAGATCATTCCTCTTGCAGAGATCGCAGGCGAGATCAAGGAAGCTATGCTCTCTGAAAAGCGCCGCGCCGCATACGAGAAGAAGATCAACCAGCTTAAGATCCTCTACCCCGTAGACATCATGTCATGACGGCAGACCTTGATTTAATAAAACGTAGATTTATCGAGCTTGGGCGCAAGTCATTTAACTCGGGCATCTTTACTTTCACAGATTTTCTCGGTCTTGCCGAGCAGTCGGCGTTTAACGAGATAAAAAAAGAGCTTCGCGGTATCCACTACGAAGCGTTTGGCGGTGCAGAGGGTGCCGAGCGAGTTATCATTCGCTTTGGTTCAGAGGAAGAGCTTGGCTATTCTCTGCCCTATCCGATCTCGGTTATCAAGGCAGAGCCGCTCAGCCCAAAATATGCAGACAAGCTGACACATCGCGACTTTCTCGGTGCTATACTTAACCTTGGTATCGAGCGCGACACCCTTGGTGACATCGTTATCATCGACAACGTGGGCTATATCTTCGCACTTAAAAATATTGCGAGCTATATTGCCGACGGACTTTCCAAGGTAAAGCGCACCGACGTGTCTGCAAAAATCGTTGACGAGCTACCCGAGGGCGAGCTATACCGTACAGAGCGCAGAACTGTGCAGATCAGCGGTGAAAGGCTTGATGCGGTAATAGCAAAGGTCTTTTCGCTCTCTCGCGAGGACGCGCAGCTGCTCTTCAAAAAGCGACTTGTCTTTGCCGACGGCAAACAGATCGACTCCACCTCATACACTCCAAAGGAAAACGAGAAGATCTCGGTCCGCGGACACGGTAGATTCATCTACATAGGTCAGCAGTCGCACTCCAAGAAGGGCAAGCTGAACGTGGCGGTGGAAGTGTATGTGTAAATTCGGAATTTAAAAACAAAAATCTAATAAAAAAGCCTTCTCCAGCGGGAGAAGGTGGGCTTTACGTCGCAAGACGGAAAGGTCGGATGAGGTGTATAAGTGCCTTACTTGAAAATAAGCAAAAGCATTAGAATTAACTCCTCATCCGTCATACTCAAACAAGTTTTCGTATGCCACCTTCTCCCACAGGAGAAGGCTTTTTTATTATTCAACTAAATCGGGCTTGATCATCCTCTGTCTAATTTTTCCGGTGTGTTGATCATTCCCGCAAGATAATCAAGCGATACGTTATAATATCTTGCCAATGTCATAAAGTGATGCATCGGCAATTCTCTCTCACCGCGCTCATACATCGAATAATGCTGTGGAGAAATCATTAAAAGCTTTGCAATCTCTGCCTGTGTTTTGTCAGCATCCTCGCGAAGGTCTTTCAATCTTTGATAATAGTGCATAAACCATTTGCTCCCCGTTTGTTAATGTTTTGCGTAGTTTTACACAATATTATCACACATACAAACGTATGTATTGACTTTTCATACAAACGTATGATACAATGGTGTATAAAACTAAAAAAGAGGTGGATTTTATGCAATATAATCTTGATAACCTATGGGAAATGCTGGAAAGCTTCAATATAAATGCAAGCAAAAGCGAAAAACCGTTTTTACTCATTGAAGTAAAGAAAAAAAGTGCCTTATTTAGCACGTTAAGTGAAGATCAAGTACAGTCGTTTTTAGACTACGAGGAATCTCTTTCACAACTTATAGAAGCAGAACGCAAGGAAGCCTTTATCAAAGGAATAAAATTTGCTACGCAATTTTTATTTGAGGCGAGCAAGGAGTAGTTCTTCGCCGTTCTCGAAGTAGGTGCATATTTGACGAATGTTCATTTGTCACAAAAGCAGTCTCTGTTTTTTGTTGAACCTACACGAAAATAAACATTTGTATGAAATACTATTGTTTTAATTTATCTTATGTGTTATAATCTTCCATGGCGTGAACAAAAATAAAATACAGAAAGGAAATAATTTTATGAGAAACACACGCAAAATTTTAGTCGCTCTCTTGGTTCTTATGACTATTCTTACGAGCCTTGCAGTAGTGGCAATTCCCGCAAGTGCGGCAGCTCAGCCCGAGAAGCTTTATCTCACTCCCAGTTCAAACTGGAAGCAGAGTAATGCTCGTTTCGCTGCATATTTCTTCGGAAATGGCGATAAGTGGGTTAGCATGACTGACGCTAACAAAGACGGCGTTTATGAGGTTGATGTTCCTACCGACAAGGTATATCCCAGCGTTATCTTCTGCAGAATGAACCCCTCTGCAACCGCTAACAACTGGAACAACAAATGGAACCAGACCAGTGACCTTACAATTCCTACCTCCGGTGCAAACCATTACACCGTTAAGGAAGGTACATGGGATAAGGGTGGCGGAACATGGAGCACCTTCGGTTCTACATGTGCACACGCAAACCTTGGTCCTGCGGCAACCTGTACAACCGCTCAGAAGTGCCTTGATTGTGGCGATCCCGTAGTTTCCGAACTCGGTCACGCATACAATACAAATCACCTTTGCACCAGATGTAACCAGCAGGCTACATTTGTAATTGCCGGTGACGGTTCTCACCTCGGTGGTGATTTCAATCCTGCACTTACAGCGAACAACATGACTTACGATGCAGAGACAGGCGTATATACAAAGGTATATACAAATGTTGCTAAAGGTAGCTATAAGTTTAAGTGCGTTCGCGACAATGATACAGGCTGGGGTACTGCATATCCCTCTGCTGATAAGACTTACACAGTAGCTACATCCGGTAGCACAGTAACAATGACCCTTAAGGGCACAACAGTAAACGTTACCGTTGAAGCTCCTCACACCTGTAACTTCGTAGCAGGCGAGGTTGTACCTCCCACATTCGAGGCAGACGGTTACACCGTTTACTCCTGCACATGTGGCAAGACCGAAAACCGTGACGTAGTTCCTGCTCTCGTAGCAGTAGTAACTGCAGACGGTGATAAGTTCGTTTCTCTCGAGGAAGCTCTTCAGGGCGGTTCCGAGATCGTTCTTCTTAAGGACATCGCTCTTGATGCTCCTATTGTATTCAATGGTTCTTACACTCTCGACCTTAACGGTAACACACTTTCTTATGAGAGCACCGTTATGGGCGAGGCTATGATCACCAATAAGGGTAACCTTATCATCAACGACTCTGTTGGTACAGGTGTTATCAACTACAATTACGTTGGTGCAGCTGATTCTTCCTACGGCAAGGGTAACTACACCATTTCCAATGCAGGTACACTTACCGTAAACGGTGGTAAGATCACTATTGCAAATCTTAGATCCCATGCTAAGTACCCCATCGATAACAACAGCACCACAGGTGATGCTATCCTCGTTATCAATGGCGGTCACCTTTACAACTACAACACCGCTGCTATCCGTATGTTCTGTAACAGCACAGTTAACAAGAACAGCGTAACTATCAACGGCGGTCTTGTTGAAGGCTACTCCGCAATCTGGATGCAGAATCCCGGCAAGAACATCGTTCACGGTGCGCTTACTGTTACCGGCGGTGAGATCAGAACAACCGCTGCTGCATATGTTGCTGGAACATCCGAACTTAAGGATGTTGCTTCCAAGCTTTACTGCACAATCGATGGCGAGGGTGGTGCTTGGGCAGAAGATTCCCTTGTATCCCTTACCGGTGGTACATTTAACGAAAACGTATATCTTGTTGAAAATGCTCCCGCTAACGTAACCGTTGGTGAAGGCGCAACCTTCAACGGTAACGTTGAATACGGCACTCCTCACGAGCACGTTTGGTCCGATGCTACTTGTACCGATCCTCAGAAGTGCGAATGCGGTGAGACTCAGGGCGAGGCTCTTGGTCATACTCCCGGTGCTGCAGCAAACTGTACAACTGCACAGACCTGTACCGTTTGTGGCGCAGAGCTTGTAGCAAAGCTTGGTCACGTTGACGCAAATCTTGACGTAGATTGTGACAGAGAAGGATGTACATCAAAGGTTGCTCCTCCTGCAGACTCCGTAATTTCTACCTTCACAGCAAACTGCATTGGTTCGAAGGTTTCTACATCTAGCAAGTACTACGTTGTTGGTACAATCGTAGAAGTTCTTGACCAGAAGAACGGCATATTCCTTGTTGATGACGGCACAGGCGAGAAGTTCTATTTCAGACTTCCTAAGAACGCTGATGGCGTTGCTCACGCTTCTTGGGAGATCAAGCTTACCGCAGGTGACAAGGTTCAGATTTACGGCGCTATCAATAAGTATACCTCTTCTTCTGCTCCCAACGGTCAGTACTGGCCTGCAATGCAGGGTCCTGTTGTAACAGTTCTTGAACAGCACGATCATGTTGCTCCCGAAAACGCACCTTGCACAAAGGATAGATACTGCGCTTGCGGTCAGCTCGTAGCTGAAGCCCCCGGTCACATTGATGCTGACAATAACGGTCTTTGCGATAACTGTCCTTGGGATATGAACCTCGTTGAGGTTAATATCGCAATCGGTACAGATGCTAAGTACAACGGCGTTCGTGTTGACGACGAGGCAGGAAAGGCTCTTTCTTGGACTTGGAGCAACGGCGGCTTTGATGCAGTTATTTCTAAGGGTACATCCACTGTTACTCTTTACACAACTGCAAAGGATTACATGCAGCTTAAGAAACAGAACCTGTTGACAGTAGTTAATACCGAGGACGTAACTGTTAAGTACGTTGTTATCAGCGTTACAAATGCTACATATCTTGGCTACCTCAAGACAGCACTTGCTAACAGCGGATATGAATTTACAGCTGATGAAGCTAATTTCACAGCTACAATTCAGCTCAATTCTACCGAGGACTTCGTTCTCGAAAACAAGGCATCCAGCACTATCTATGTAAACGGTGTATCCATCGTTTATGCTAAGAAGGGTGCTCACGTTCACGAGTTCAAGGAAACAATCACTACTCCCGCTACATGTACCACAGAGGGTGTTAAGACCTTCACATGTGAGTGCGGTCAGGGTACATACACCGAGGCTATTGAAGCTCTTGGTCACGATTTCGTAAAGGGTGTTTGCACAAGATGTGAAGAAAAGGATCCCACCTACTGTGCTCACAAGGATACCGGTCTTGACGCTAAGTGTGACCTTTGTGGCAAGTGGTTCCTTCCCGAATCTCCCTTCAAGCTTGAGATGTATCAGGCTTCCAAGAAGGAAACCTATTACTTCACAGGTAGCATGAGCGGATACTACTTCGCTACTTCTACCGATATTACTAAGGCAGTTGACCTCTACGCAGAAGAGGTTGACGGCGGTTACAACGTTTACTTCATGAGTGGTTCTACAAAGAACTATCTCTACATCGAGCTTTCCGGTACTCACATCAACGCTAAGTTCGGTTCTACCAAGGCTGTTTGGTACGTTGATCCTACCTACGGCTGTCTTACTACCGAAGTAAGTGGCGCTAAGTACTTCCTTGGTACATATAGCACTTACGTAACATTCGGCGGTACTGCTTACTCCCGTCTTAACGATTCTACCGCTGACGTTTCTCAGTACATCGGTAGAGCAGTATCTCTTGAGGCTCACGAGTGCACAAACACTACCTCTAACGTAACTGCTCCCACATGTACAGCACAGGGTTACACCACCTTCAAGTGCGCAGACTGTGGTCTCTCTACAAAGGGTGAGTACGTTGACGCTCTCGGTCACGATATGATTACCGATGAGGCAGTTGCTCCTACATGTACCGCTACCGGTCTTACCGAAGGATCTCACTGTTCCAGATGCGACCACAAGGTTGCTCAGGAAGAGGTTCCTGCTCTCGGCCATACCGCAGGTGCAGAGGCAACCTGTGAGGCAGCTCAGACATGTACAGTATGTAACGCTGAGCTCGTAGCAGCTCTCGGTCACGATATGATGACACACACCGAGACCCTTCCCACTTGTACCGAAACAGGTCTTACCGCAGGTGCAGAGTGCTCCAGATGCGATCACAAGACCGGTCTTGAAGAAATTCCTGCTCTCGGTCACGACTTTGCTGAGGGTCAGTGTACTCGTTGTGGCGAAAAGGATCCCGATTACAAGCCTGAGGAAAAGCCCGAGGATAAGCCTGAGGAAAAACCCGAGGATAAGCCCGAGGATAAGCCTGAGGACGAAACTCCCGATGAGGAGCCTACTCCCGACGTTGAGCTTTCTATCTTCGATAAGATCATGAAGACCATCAACGAGCTTATTGCTAAGCTTACTGCTTGGTTCAAAAATCTTTTTGCAGGTCTTAAGAAGTAATTTAAGCCTCTGACTTTAGCAAATTAAATACATTTGCCCTTGCGTCATTTTGGCGCAAGGGCTTTTTATTTTATCATTGACAAAGCATTTTAATTGTGATAAAATAGGTTAAAATATTTAGTGAAACAACCATTGAGGTGAAAATATGAGCAAAAAGAATTTAAGAATCGAAACCAAGTGCGTGCAGGGCGGCTACACTCCCGGAAACGGCGAACCGAGACAGATACCCATCGTGCAGAGCACTACCTTTAAATATTCCACCAGCGAGGATATGGGCAAGCTCTTTGATCTTGAGGCATCGGGCTACTTCTACTCCCGTCTGCAGAATCCCACCTGCGACACCGTTGCCGCAAGAATCTGCGCCCTTGAGGGTGGCTCGGCTGCAATGCTGACATCTTCTGGTCAGGCGGCAAACTTCTTCGCGGTATTCAACATCGCGTCCTGCGGCGACCACGTGGTTTCCTCGTCGGCGATTTACGGTGGAAGCTACAATCTCTTTGCCGTTACGATGAAGCGCATGGGCATTGACTTTACCTTCGTTGCACCCAATTGCACCGAGGAGGAGCTTCAGGCGGCTATCCGTCCCAATACCAAGGCTGTGTTTGGTGAGACCATCGCCAACCCTGCCCTCTGCGTTCTTGACATCGAGCTGTATGCAAGGGTTGCCCACAGAAACGGTATTCCCCTCATTATCGACAACACCTTTGCTACACCTATCAACTGCCGTCCCTTCGAGTGGGGCGCAGACATCGTTACCCATTCCACAACCAAGTATATGGACGGTCACGGATCGGCTGTCGGTGGTTGTATCGTTGATTCGGGTAAATTCGACTGGCGCGCATCGGGCAAGTTCCCCGGTCTTTGCACGCCCGACGACAGCTATCACGGTGTAACCTACGTTGACAAATTCGGCATTGAGGGCGCGTACATCACCAAGGCAACAGCGCAGCTTATGCGTGACTTTGGTTGCACACAGTCACCCCAGTCGGCATTTATTCTCGGACTTGGTCTTGAGAGTCTGCACGTAAGAATGCAGCGCCACTGCGAGAATGCCCTTAAGGTAGCGACCTTCCTTAAAAATCACCCCAACGTTACATGGGTAAAATACCCCAACCTTGAGGGTGACGAATACTACGACCTTGCTATGAAATATATGCCGAATGGCTCCTGCGGAGTTGTAAGCTTCGGTATTAAGGGCGGCAGACCTGCGGCCGAAAAGTTTATGAAGAATATGACCCTCGGCGCAATCGAGACCCACGTTGCCGACGCGCGTACCTGCTGTCTCCACCCTGCAAGCGCCACCCACAGACAGATGAACGACGACGAGCTTCGTGCGGCAGGTGTATCTCCCGACCTTATCCGCTACTCCTGCGGAATCGAGTCTGCAGAGGATCTGATCGAGGATCTTGCCCAGGCTCTTGCATCTATCGACTAATTCACTTTTTACGAGGACAAAAATGCCAATTAGAATACCAAACGAGCTTCCTGCAGTAAAAACGCTTGAGAACGAAAACATATTCGTTATGACAGAAAAGCGCGCGATAAAGCAGGATATTCGACCCTTAAAAATACTGATTTTAAACTTAATGCCAACTAAAGTTGACACAGAGACACAATTATCGAGACTTCTCGGCAACACTCCCCTGCAGGTTGAGATCGAACTTATGCACACAAAAACCCACAGAGCGAAGAACGTAGCCGAGGAGCATCTGCTCGCCTTCTACAAGGAGTTTGATGACGTAAAGGACAACTTCTACGATGGAATGATCATCACAGGCGCACCCGTTGAGAAGATGGAATTCGAGGACGTGGACTACTGGCCCGAGCTGTGCGAGATCATGGAATGGTCTAAATCCCACGTTCAGTCCACCCTTCACATCTGTTGGGGCGCGCAGGCAGGTCTGTACTATCACTTCGGCATTAAGAAATATATGATGGACGAAAAGCTGTCGGGCGTTTACGCGCACAAGCTGGATCACAAGAAGTCCATTCTTTTCCGTGGATTTGACGATATGTTCTACGTTCCTCATTCCCGATATACCACCGTACACCGCGAGGACATTGAGGCTGTAAAGGGACTGAAGATACTTGCCTCCTCCGACAAGGCGGGAGTTTACGCCGTAAAAACCAAGCGCGGCAGACAGGTGTTTATTACCGGTCACTCGGAATACGACCCCGACACGCTGAACAAGGAATATACGCGCGACAAGGCAGCAGGTCTTAACCCGAAGATTCCCGAGAATTACTTCCCCGGCGACGACGATACCAAGACCCCTGTCAGCACCTGGCGCGGTCATGCAACACTTCTCTTCACCAACTGGCTGAATTACTTCTTATATCAGACCACACCGTACGATATTATGAAGATTAAAGAGATAAAATAAAAGGTCATATTTGGCGAGAACGAAAAGGCAAGTTTATTATCACAAAAAACAGTAATGCAAAAATCCCTTCGGATTTCCTCATTTTTATTATAACTTTTTCTACCGTCGTTTACCGAACTCTCGCTGTATGTATATACATCTTCGGTCTCAAACGACACTTCTCTTACTGCGGTTCGGTCACCTCACGGCTCTGGCGTTATTAACGCCATTCACTACCGTTCGGCCGCTTCGCTACCTCAAATCTGCCTCTTCTATTACAAATGTGCGCAAAAAAGGACGGAAATTTCCGTCCTTTTCTTTTTAAATATCAACTTTTTCTACTATGCATGAGAAATATGTCGTTATATAAACATATCCGTCAACCATAGCTGCTCGGGTTATGCCTGTATCACCGGGACCCGACAGTGGAATCTTTTCTACAACCTCAAGCTTACCCTCATTAAGCTGCACAATAAGATAAACCATCTCGAAGGTTTTTGTCTCGCTGTCATACAAGTTATACACAGTAAAACCGAACAGATTATGCCCGCGGTTAATAAGATATTCCTTGTACTTCGTTGAATATAAGCCATTAAACAACATCTTGTCTACAGATACAACACCATTTCCGTCCTTCTTATAAACCTCAAGCTTGGAATAAGCAGAGCTCTCTTTTCCGATTCCGAGCAAATATCCCTCTCCAAGATCAATAAGCGAGGTTGAAAATCCTTCAATAAAACCGGTATCAGTATAGGTAATATTGCCGTAATCCGAAAGGTCGAAGAAATAAACCGGGTCGGTAAACAACCGTATAACCGCGGTGCAAACGTAAAGCTTATCTCCCTCAAATCTGGCAGAAGCAACGTCCTCGCCCCAAGGAGCAAAATTTTCAACAGATGTCTCCATACTGTAATCCGAAAGATCTATAACGTAAAGACTTGCGTTTCTCTTTCTGTTAGCGGCGCGCCACCAGTACGAAGAAAAATATCTATATTTCTGCAGATCTCCACTGAGGGTAGATGCAACCACTCTTAAATACCCGTCCTTTTCATCAAGACTGTACTGATCGTTAATGTTTCCCTTAATGGTGACAGT
>ERZ1032130.471-NODE-471-length-10121-cov-6.619511_pt1 | contig 10121 bp, 6 predicted proteins | sample MGYA00517879_ERZ1032130 | MGnify/ENA primary metagenome ERZ1032130 (study PRJEB33719, sample SAMN04262597) | wastewater metagenome | biome: rural village; feature: animal feces; material: feces | host: Bos taurus | place: El Salvador | collected 2012-01-31 ...
TTACTTTAAGTTTAGCACGCTAAAGCGTGTTTGAAAATAGAGTTAATAAAATCTTAATTAAAAATATTTACTATTATATACTTTCGTGTATGTAAATTGGTTCATTCCTTACTTGGAAACAAGCCTTAAAAAATTGTATTGAATTTATGAGCAATTTACTCGATTTAAGTTGGTTGGAATTGGGTGATGTAGAATTATTCATCCGAAATGTAGAATTATTCATGCTGATTCATTGTACACACAATTCCGAAAAGGGAGAAAAAATATTGAAAAAATGGGTTATTTTTAGGGTTTTTACGTTAGGCTGTCCGTAAAACGGGACAACAAAGGTGATAAATTAGACTCAGATAAAGAAAACAAGATCATTTTTCATAGAAAAGAAACGGAGAAAAAGAAATGAATCATTTAGTAATCGACTTAGAAATGTGCAGGGTGCCAAAGCATTATAGAACCAAAGATTATAAACACCCCCTTGAGATTATCCAGATTGGTGCAGTCTTATTGGACGAAGAATATGAAATCATTGGAAAGTTAAATCAGTATGTGCATCCGGAACATGGAGTTGTCGATTATTTCATCTCGAACTTAACGGGAATTGAAAATAAGCAGTTAAAGAATGCTCCATGTTTAAAAGAAGCATTACAGCATATGATCGACTGGATAGGAGAGAGGGAATATAAGATTTATGCTTGGAGCAATAGTGACCATAAGCAGCTTTCCCATGAAATTAGAAGTAAAGGATTAAGCAATACATCCATTGATGGTTTTATGAGTCAGAATCGCTGGATTGATTATCAGGCAGTATTTGGAAGCCGATTTGATTTTAACAGAGCAGTTTCCTTAGAGGAAACCTTAATGTATTGCAATGTAAGTACAGAAGGAAGAATGCATGATGGTTTAAATGATGCAGTAAATACAGCAAAAGTAATCAAAGTGTTAGAAACAGATGAAAACTTTAAACTGTATGAGTGCAAGGAAGAATTTATGGGAAAAGTGCCAACGCTTAATTTTAGTCTGGGAGACCTTTTCTCCGACCTGAAAATAGAATGTTTCGCATAAGAAGTATAGGAGGATATGTATATGTTAATGGGAGAATATGAAATTAGCTATGCAAGAAGAAAAGTCGAAGAGTATCGTAATAAAAGTGAACTTAAAGAATTTGAATTGAAAGAGTATCTTAGAGCAAAAGATACCTTGATAGACAGAAGAAAATGTCCTTGTTGTGGAATTTTAAGTTCTGTCGAATATGACAATTGCGTAAAATGCGGTAAATATCTTGGAAATGAAAACATAGTTACTGGGGAATTATATGTAAAGGCATCATTTGATGAAAATCTAAGAACCATACATGTTGAAACATACGGCGTATTGTTTGAAGATATAAAAGAAAGAAAACGTAAGCCGGAACCAAAACCGGAACCGGTAGTAACTGCTCAGCCGGTACAGAGAAAACCGAGAGAAATCTTAATTCCATATAAACCGGTTCCAAGGACAACATCGACTGATAGAGCAGAAAATATCAGAGTGATCGAGGAACAGAATAAGATGTATATGTCAGACCAGAATTACAGAGGATTCCTTGATAATCTGTTTTGGATGGTTCCAGCATTTTTTGGTTCATATTTATTAAATGGCAGCTGAATGATTCGAGCGGCACTAATCATATATTTCATTTATGGCTGTTATCGAATGATGGTTGCCGAAGTAAGATGGAAATAGAAAAGGGATAATAAGGAGGAGAAGTATATGCCATGTAATTTTGGAGGATTATTTGATTTAGATCATGATGGAGAAATGAGCGGTTTTGAAAGAGGTCTGGAATTTATGTTTTTAGATGAATTGACAAGTGATAAAGACGAATGTGATTACGATGATGAGGATGATGATTTAGATGACGATCTTGGTGATGATTTAGACGATGATTATGACTATTAATAGGGAGAAGTGGTCATGGCAATGTATGATTGGAATGGAAACGGGAAAAAAGATATGGCAGATGACTTTATAGAATATAACATCTATAAAGAATGTACTGGACAACATGATGATACTGGATACTATCGCTCATCACATAAAGGTGGCATCTCAACGTTTGGAGCAATCTTAGCAACAATATTAGGGTTAGTGGTGCAGGCGGTAATCTATTACATCTTTGGTGTAAACGTAGAGGATGTTCCGGTAGTTTTGATCGTAGTATTATGGATTGGATTTTCAGCAGTCATCGGAAATATATTTGATAACCATGGAATCTGATAAGCTTAGGAAAATGGTTGAAAAAAACATGTTGAAAACTTATCGGGTAGTTTGCCCGGTAAGGTTTTTGTTATTGTACACTTGAAAAAATATAACAAAGATAGTATGATAATATTACGTTATATCCATTTTGATATTATTAGTTTTTAAATCACATGCTTCGTTAGAAGCAAGAATGCTCGCAGGATATTATGCCTAGCGGGGATAGAGCTTTCCAATACAGTAGAGTTTAAGAAAAAATTGGGAGGATGTACTTTATTAAAGTGCGTCTTTTTTTATTACAAAGCAGCACAGAAGAAAATGTCAGCATCGTTTCTGGGATTTCCTTGTGTGCTGTTTTTATTTTATAAAAAGCAAAAAGTTAACCACAGGTTAATTTTTGCTTGACAAAGAAAGATAGGAAAGCGTATATTGAAAACAAGAAACATGGTTGACATAACTTAGAGAAACTATAGGAGATACGAACAATGAAGTGGAAAAATGTAAAAAGGCTTCTTGGAACAGTGTTCTTAGCAACTGCAATAACCGGATGTTCACCGAAGGTTACACCTTTAGAAAATATTACTCATGAAGCAGGTGAAGCTTTATCAGAGAATATCTTAGATTACGCTACATTTAAGAAACCGGAAAAAGCAGCGGAAGCAACCTTAGACTTAAGCAATGTCGTATCAGATAAAGTAGGAACTTACGAAGCTACAATTACTCTAAAAGAAAAAGAATATACTGTAACGGTAGAAGTTGTTGATACAACAGCACCGAGCGGTAATACAGAACTTTTTGCAAAAGAAGTTGGTATTGATGGTGTAATAACTGCTGAAAGTTACGGGGTACATTTAGAAGATATATCTGATTTTGAATATGGATTCAGAAATCTTCAGTTAGTAACAGCTGAAGAAGGTGTCTATAAACTATTTGATAAAAACCTTACAGAAGCTAGAGAAGCAGGTATTGCAGACATCTCTCTGTATGATCTTCTGGATTTAGAATTTGACCAAGAGAATGATACATGGGATGAAATCGGAGTGGATATAAGCACACTGGAAAAGGAGATCAAGCCGGAAACGAACGGATTATATAGTGTAGAACTTGTTGCAGCAGATATTTATGGAAATGCAGATGTAACAAAGGTATATATTCTTGCGGATCTTAGTGAACCGGTATTTGTACAGAACTTTGACAGAGAAGTTGAAGTAAGCAGTAATTTTGAAGAATACATGAAATCCATGACAGATGGACTTCTTATTAAAGATAACTACATGGGTGTCATGACAGACTATGCAACTGTTACAAACACAGAGATAATAGAAAATTCGACTTCAAAAATGAAAATGAAGGTTTCTTATGAAGTAATTGATATTGCCGGCAATAAATCCACAGCAGATAGAACAATTACTTTGAAATCTACTTTTGTAACACCTGACAATGTTCAACTGGTTGCACAACAGCAGGCTCAGCAGGAACAGGCACAGTCGAATGGGTTAGATAGAGCAAGGGCTGAACAGACATTTAATTTGATAAATGAACAGAGAATAGCTGCAGGGTTAAATGCTCTTGCATGGGACGAAAGTGTCTATAATATTGCTACTATGCGTGCAGAAGAAGTTACTACTAATTTTTCACATACGAGAACTTCGACAGGAAGAGGAACTGTAGAAGATTATAATTTAGGAGAAAACTTATCAAGAGTTTGGGGAGATGTAAGTCCGCAAGCAGCAGTAAACGGTTGGATGAATTCTCAAACACATAAAGATAATCTTTTAATAGGATATTATACACGAACGGCAGTTGCGTGCTATCAAGCTGGCAAGTATTGTTATTATGTACAACTGTTCGGATACTAAAACATAATAAAAAAGTAAAAGCTATCAGTTAAATCTGATAGCTTTTTTTATTTAACATAAGAAAGGAGAAAAAAATGAAAGGGTTATTTAAGAGATTAGGGGCAATGCTTCTTGTCTTAACTCTGTTTACGCAGTGCTTCGGCTCGCATGTATATGCGGCGCCTAATGATTCAGTAAATACAACTGTAAGTGGTAATGCGATAACAGAGGCCGAAGCGGTATTAAATGATACCGAAGTAAGCAAAGAAGACGAAGAGATAACCAGATGGATTGAAGAAAACATTTTATCCGATATAGAAGGTTTATCTTCAAAACCGCAGGAATGGTGGGACGGACTGACAGAAAATCAGAGACTGGCAGCTGAAATCTTTCTCTCTCCTGCAGCGGAAGAATGCATGTTACATTATCACGAACAGCCGTTGGATGATGTGATTGCAGTCATTGAAAAGGGAGATGTAAAGATGGAGGATTTCTTTGCTGATACCATTTTCACAAATATTACAATAGAAAACCTTTATGAATTAAAGGAATTGGATCTTACATTAGATGATCTTGCAGAAGCTATTTTTGGTATTAAAGAAGTTGAGGGTTATGAATTTCCTGAAACTGATGAAATGCTGATCATGGCAATTACGGTTTCAGGCTATTCACCATTCAATACATTTGATACGGTAGGTGGTGTTGAAGGAAATCCGGAAGGCGGGATCACTCATGTTTCTACTTCTCCAACAGGTTATACAGATGGTTTAGGGAATAATTTTTGGAAATTAACAGAAAACGGTCATTATGTATATTGTCTGGATCATGGGAAATCATGCAGTCGTACTTATGAGTATGGAAATCAAAGGCAGTCTACCGGTAAAGCAGAGTATTTAATCACACAGTATGGATCAAGTGCTAATTCTACTGAAATGTATATGTCTTTACAGATGGCTATATGGGCTTGCAGGGCAGGACAGTCAGCAAGCAGTGCTTATACATATGCATTTTCATGGTTCATTCTCGGCGGAATGGATAGAACAAAAGCAATGGCTTATGCGCAGGCTACAAAGAACTGGATGATAATAGCAGAAGGTCAAAGCGGGACCTGTTATGTAGTATCTGGGCCAGCTGGTAGTCAAAGCTTAGGATCACCAGTACCATTTAATTTAACTGGTACTCCGGGTGAAGAGCCGCCGGCAGAAGAGGAAGTTCCGGAACCAATCATCGTTGATGTTCCTTCCATCGATAACTTTTATATAGAAAAAGAAGCGAAGACGGAATATCATGTTGAGCTTACAAAAGAAAGTATCATCACAAATGAAACTCTTGAAGGTTTTAAATTCAAGGTAGTGGAATCTGAGGCAGATGGACATGACCTTACCTACGATTTCATTACCGGTGTGTATGCCGAAGAAGGACAGGACTACGAAGAAGCGACAATCAACTCTGACAGCTTTGGACAGACTACTCCGGAATCCATTACGGTTCCATACATGGATGATGATGTAAAACCGTCCGGTGGAAAACATGAAACGACCATTACAACAAATGAGAATGGTTATGCTGAAACAACATTTGTTCATGAAGCTACCTTTAAGGAATTTTATTCAATCTGCTATGACCAGTCCATGGGAGAGATTGATGTAGATACATATAACGCAATGCTCGAAGAAGCGATTGCATCACTTAGCGGAGCAGCGGCTGGTGTGGAGATCATCGTAAATTACAGAGGAGGTTCTACATCCTATACAGATGCAGCAGAGCCACTTGCGTTTTGTACAGACCAGCAGACAGTTTATACACAGACTATTGATGTAGCGACTGCTACAGTTGAAGAACTGTACGATGCGTACTGTGACCGTACATATAAATATACCGTTACAGAAATTGACGGGTATACAAGACCAGGATCAACAGATTCTAACGGAAAAGTTCTTCCGGAAATCCAGTTGCCCAAATTTGGATTCAGAAAGAACGTAAAAGATGCAACTACCATCAGTTCTTATACAAAGACACTTGCAGACGGCCAGACAATGGTAACAGGCGGTAAGAATGATGCGGATGGAAACACAGAAGAGAGAAACATCACCAATGAGCCTTGGTACAATCAGATCTTTATCAATAAGACAGACCTTGAAACAGGAAATCAGATTTTATATGATACAGAATTTGAAATCTATGAATATTACCAGTACAAGGCAAAATTAACACCAACGAGTTATAAGCTCTATCCGGCAAAGATTTTAAAAGAGTTCATGTCAAAACAGGGTGCTGCATTTACAACTGACAGTATTCAGGAAGCAAAACTTCTTGTGAAGAATGATGCAGGCTCAACCGTTTTAACAGAAACATTGGATAAGGATAAGCTGATCGATGCATTAAAAGATACTGCGTCTTACGCGGTAAACTATAAAACAACGCTGCCGGGAGAATATAAGGCAGAACTTATCCTCACACTTGACAGTGCAGATGCAATCAGTTCTGCCTTACAGAAAAAAGTGTATGGTGCATTTAAGGCAGAAATAGGTACATGTAACTGTATTGAAGAATGCAACGAAGATACGGAAACAGAATGCCCTGTATGTTCTGTTGAGAAAGGAAAATGTACACCAAACTCTGACACCATGAAAGTATATGAACTTCTTTCAAAGGAGATCAGAAAAATAGAAATCACTTCCATGGATGAAGAAAATAGAACATTTACAACTGAAGACGGTACAGTTTACACCTTTGAAACTGTTATAGAAAAGCACGGTACAGAGGGGGAAGCTGATTATTACGAAACAGAATTAACTACCTTTACTTGGACAGATGCGGAAGGAAATTTACAGAGCATGACAAGTAAAGATGATATGGCTTCATTAGAGACCATTTACGGTGAAGTGCCGGAAGATGCAGAAGAAGGAGCGGTACCGGAAATCATCGGTTATAAATTGAAGTATCTTGCAGAAACCAATACAGGTATCTACATATTTGAAGATGGAACTGCTAAAGATGATGAAAGAGAATATGTAAAGGCAGAGGAAAGTTCTGACGGTACATGGATCCTTTATTATTATTTAACAGAACCTCTCTCCTCCGGAGAATATAGTCTGGAATCAGAGTTCTCTATTTCAGCAAGCTCAATCAGTGTGAAGAACATTGATAAGAATGTAAACACAAAGGAGAACGATTATACAACCTGGGGACAGGACAACTATGAGATTGTTCGTGTCACAGCGGATATTGCAAAACAGATGGGATGGTCCGATACGACCATCGGCATGTACACAGTACATAGAAAAAGTGCACTTGACCAGTATACAGGAACAACCTTTACTGATCACCACGATGAACCCGATAAGTCCATTAAATACGGATACAACGAGTACGGTACACTCTACTTTACTCAGGCTAACCAGGGTAAATTTGCGATCGTTGAAAAACAGGCTCCAAGAGACGGTTCCAAGACCGGATATCTTGGAAACTATGAAGACCGTGATTATACAAAATTATCAGCTGAGTCTGAAAAGAAGAATAATAACGGAAATCCATATGCAACAGACGATCAGATGTCAGTTGTAAAGATGGTTCACAAGATTGACCTTTGTACAGACACAAACCAGTATGCAACCTACATGCTGACAGACGGTTACAAAGAGTACGATGCAGACATCTACAATAAATATGTAGAGACAGTCAAGAACGACAGAGGAGAAGATGTGGCCACAGAGGACGGCTATGATGCGCATTACTTTGACCAGTCAAGTCTTCATGAAACAATCGCTCTTGAAAATTACAGATTAGAAAATCCGATGAACGATGTTCTTAACAAACATTGGGATAACTGGTTTTCTGATTACATGACACAGAAATCCGGAATCAATGTGCTCAAAAATTCTGCAAAGACAGATGCCTGGATGGATAGCAATGCAGAAACAAACATCCTTCATCACTTTGTAGGAACAACAGTCAATATTGATTCCTATGATGATAACGAATCAGCACAGTCTGATATCGCTTATGACGGAACTTATACTGACACAGAACTGAACTACGGAACATTCGCCGGAGAGATGGCGGATTCCTTAAATAAGAGAAAAGGTTTCAACGCAACAGAATACCTCCAGGTCGGCGATGTGACATATGATAACGCTGCAGCAGAAAAAGAAGCACGTTATACAAACACAGAAAAAGCTGTCAATAAAGATGCTTTATACGCATTTATTGATGAACGTGAATATGGCTATATCCGATTCACAAAATATGATGCAGATGCAGTACGATATGTAACGGGCGATCTTGATGAAAAATACGAAGCCGGCACAGACCATGCAGATGCAGATCTTGACGGTGCGGTTTATTCACTTTACGTGGATGAATCCAATGCATTCGATGTTACATACCTTGAAGGTACTTTAGCTGGAAAGCTCTTCTGGGCACAGCCTCTTAACACAGGCGGTTATCGAGTGATCTATGATGCAGACGATAATGCGGCAAACGGATTTACCGATAAGGGAGATAACCAGTACGAAGATCATGCGCATGCATATGTGACAAAAGACATGAAATTCTTCCTCGATTATACTAATGAAGCTTCTGCTTCAGCAGATGTGGTGAAGAAGAATACAACCTATCATGGTATCCAGCATCCTGACGGCCAGTACGGCGGTGCAAAACATAATGGTTTCTATGCCGTTATGGAAGAACAGCAGGTATTCGTTGATACAGATGATAACGGATATTGTGATACATGGACACTACAGGACGTAACACTTTACGCCGGTGCAAAAGTAGCATCCGCTCCGATTAAGGACGGCGAGCTTGAAATGAACGGTCTCTATCTTGGAACATACTACCTTGCAGAAGAGATCCGTGATGCTATCACAATCTACTCCACAAACAATGATGATGTGGAATCAGCAGAAAACAGATGGCTGTCATTTGCACCGGGCTACACAGCAGATACAGATGAACATGGAAATCCTACAAAATATCTGTTCCAGTTCCCATACGTTGATAAATCACAGGGAGGAAAGGATTATAAAGCTGAACAGGATTATGTTCATAAGAATACCGATCAGGTATCCAACCAGCAGGTAGTAAAAGGCGGCAGCGCACAGTTCAATAAGATCACTACAAACGGTGAAAGCTCATCATCAGGAAATACAACCGGTGAAGCACTGGAAGGTGCAGGATTCACAGTTTATATGTTATCAGAACTTTCCCTGATCAAGGATGGAACTATTCAACCGGCATACGGAAAAGTGGACGGACATGAACTTGTAGAAGCTGATCACCTTGTAAAACTCTTTGATGCAGCCGGTAATATGCTCGGATACGAATTTACAAAGAGTTACTTAAAAGAAGCTGACCTTTATTCATACTTCGATAGCAAGTATCCGGAAGGATATAACTTGGAAGATGTGAACCGACTGATCTATGTAAGAGACAGAGGATACTACTACGTTGAAGATATCCTGGCAGCTTACAGAAACGACTTCTATGATAATGAAACAAAGAAATGGGATTTCTCAGCAGAAACGGATGCGATCGCAAGGATCTATGAAGATGATGAAGATCATATCAGACAGGTCAATAAGGACTACGCATATGTTGAGAACCACTTAAACGCAGGTTCATCATGCGAGTTCTACGGAGTGAACGGTCTCTCCGAAGGCTGGGTAGCAACCGGCGTTAAGAACGAATACAAACTGTCAGAGATCTTCTCTAACCACTATGGTTCAGTCAGGGTACCGGAACTTGCGTGGGGAGCATACCTCATTGTTGAGACAACGACACCGGAAGATGTCTTTACTGCAGACCCTGTATTCTTCTCAGTAACAGATACATCAGCTTCAGAGAACAGAAGCAAAAAGGTAACGATCACAGATACAGCAGTGGTATCATCCCTGATCTTAGTAAAACGTGATGCACAGTCCGGTCAGGACGTAAAACGTGCAGGTACAAGCTACCGTATCTGGGACTACACAAATAACTGCTATGTGAGCAAATATCTCTTAGGTGAAAACGGTGCATTATCCGTAGTAGCACAGAGAGTATTCA
>ERZ1032130.472-NODE-472-length-10050-cov-14.326963_pt1 | contig 10050 bp, 5 predicted proteins | sample MGYA00517879_ERZ1032130 | MGnify/ENA primary metagenome ERZ1032130 (study PRJEB33719, sample SAMN04262597) | wastewater metagenome | biome: rural village; feature: animal feces; material: feces | host: Bos taurus | place: El Salvador | collected 2012-01-31 ...
AACCACGGAAGCTGCTGAAGAAACTACGGAACCCACTGTGGAAACCACGGAAGCTACCGCAGAAACCACCGAAGCTACGGAGGAGACTTTCGCCAATGTATTCGCTCTGAGCCAGGAGGCCATGCGCCTGCTGCCTCTGGAGCAGCGTGTGCCCAGCAGTGCCAGCGACATTCCTGACGGCGAGGGCGGCGGTGAAGCAGATACCAAAATCTATCATGTGACCATCCAGTATCTTTTCCGGGACGGCAGTCCTGCCGCCGGCACAGATACCATCACAGTGGGCGCTTCCGGTGTTATGCAGAACCCCATCCGGTATCCTGCCGTGCAGGGTTACCTGCCTTATATCGTGAACGCAGAGGGAGAGCACGAACACCAGGACGAATTCGTTGCCAGAACCCTGACTGAGGACATCGAGCTGACGGTGTACTATCTGCCAACTACGGTCCAGTATCAGATCGTGGTATACCAGCAGAACGTAGAAAACGACAATTATACCAAGCTGTCTGATCCCATTGTCCGTTACGCAGAAACTGGTTCTCTGGTGCCGGACTTTACCAAGGAACAGCCTGACGGAGTAAAGCTGGAATTTGAGGGTTTTTATCCTTTGCTTCACGAAATGCCTCCGGTAGCTGCTGACGGCAGTACTCTGGTGGAAATGTACTTTGACCGGTATTACTACCTGATGACCTTTAACCTGGATGGCGGTTATGGCGTAGATCCAATCTACGCCCGGTACGGTATGCCCATTGAGGTTGGTACACCTGTTAAGGTTGGCTATAGCTTTCAGGGATGGACGCCTGCTGTCCCGGCAACCGTCCCGGCTCAAAAATCTTCTTACACCGCAAACTGGAAACCGGATACTACGGCAAAAGTCTCTGTGGTCTTCTGGGGTGAAGATGCAAACTATGAGGGCGATAAGACTTACAGCTATATCACATCCGGCAGTGTGGACGCCGCGGTTGGCTCTTCTTATACGTTCCCTCAGAACGGCACATTCTATACCTGTGGCCAGATGGCCCATAGCCACAGCGATGCCTGCGGCTATAAGTGCGGCAAGACGGCACATCAGCACACGGTAGAAGATTGTTACAAGGTAGACTGCGACATCATACCTCATAGCCATGATACCTGTACGCTACGCTGTGGACATCATACTGTCACCTGCTATAATGCAGGGAATAACAATACCCTTAGGGTGAACAACAACTTTGATCCCCATTCCGTTCAGTTAACAGATACGGGCAACGGAATCTATACTTATACTTTTAACCGGAACACATACTATTATGTTAAAATTGGGGATAGCTGGTACTGTGCATATCGCAATAATAATGCACGACCTAATACGCAAATCACGCTATCCTGTAACCACAGACATGGTAATACTTGCTACACCTGTGGCCAAACAGAAAATGCCCATGTCCACAGCCTGGCCGCCGGATGCTATACCCTGGTCTGCACAGATCAGGAGCATAGCCATGTGGTAGATTGCTATGCCTGTGGAAAGACAGCGCATACGCACAATGGCTGTTCTTCTCAAGTAGGTCTGGATTCCAATCTCTGGGCATTCGACTATTCTCAAACCGTTACAGTCAATGCGGACGGTTCTTCCGTTGTGAATGTGTATTACAACCGTACCAGATTCAAAATCGAGTTCTACACCAGTAGTTTTAACGGAACGAAGATCTACACCATCGAAGAAAAGTGGGGAGCAGATATATCCAGCCACTGGCCGATTCATGGAACGGACGGAACTACCTATGATAAAGGCCAGCGATGGAGTCCCTCCGGAAGTAAACTCTTTACCCAGGTACTGGTGCATATTGCCATTATGCCACAAGAGTCATTCAGACTGAACTTGAGCCCAAGCAACGCCGATACCTTCATCATGCATTACATGGTGGAAGCGCTGCCCGGTACAACCGGAACGTTACATACCTACAACGGAAAGTCCTTTACAGAAGCTTTTGTGGTGTCGGCAAACTACAACCATATCACAGAAGCAGAAGACTTCTTCGATTTGGAAGGCTTTACCCAGTGGACATCCAATCCGGAATTTCGTAATAACCAAATCGATATTAACGGTGGCGGTCATGTCTATTTCTACTACACCCGCCATACCTATACCATTGAGTTCTATAACCCTACAGAGGAGATTCGAAAAACAACCGGAGTTCCCAATGGCAGCAATCTGGCGGCGTATGACTTTGTGCCCAGCCCGGCGGATGCGCCTTCTCTCTATGAGCCAGGCTCTGTTGAGTTTGAGGGCTGGTATCTGAGCCCGGAGTGTACCGGCAACAAGTTTATTATGGCAGACAACGCAATGCCCTCAGGTGTTCAGAATGGGGACACCACCTTGGTTCTGTATGCAAAATGGAAGCCCGTTGTCCATCATGTCCGTATCTTCCTGACGGAAGATCTTGCCGTCCAAAACTCCACTACCATAAAGTATTTCGACATTCCCCACGGTGAGTTGGTGCCGGAAAAACATTGGCCCGAAGACCCGGTCAACGGTGACTATCAGTTTATCGGCTGGTTCTACCGGGACAGCGAAGGCAGAGAACAGGCCTTCGACTTTGCCAATATGCCCGTCAAGGACGGTATGCACCTGTACGCCAAGTGGAGCTCCAATGTTCTGAAAACCTACACCATCCGTTATGTGACCAAAAATGCCGACGGACAGGAAATCGAGATCGCCGCTCCCACCACAGGCAGCGCCCTGGCCGGCAGCACCAAAACCTTTGAAGCCAAAGGCGGCAGCGCTCTCTATGCCGGATACCGCGAAGGCTATTTCCCTCTGGTCAAGAGCCACAGTATCACCCTGAACATTGAGCAGGATGGAACAGAAGTTTATACCTTCGAGTATGTCCGGAAGGAAGCGGTTCCCTATACCGTCCATTACTATAAAATGGATCTGGACGGAAAGCCTGTATATGAATATGTAAATGGCAATCAGGTGAATGTAACGGTGTATGACAGCAAAACCGTGTCCACCAAGAACTCGGAAGTCGTGGAAAACTATGTGTCGGTAACTGGATACAGACCGGATGCCTTCCAGAAGAAGCTGGTCATCAGCGCGGAAGACGGCGCAGATAACACCATCATCTTCTGGTACAAGCCCAATACCACCCATGCTTTCCTTCGGGTCAACCACTATCTGGAGGATATCCCGGCAGCAGGAAGCGGCGAAACCACCTGGACCCCCAGCCCGGATTACAGCTATTCCAACGAAGTACTGATCGTGGGCAATGCCGTTCAGTATTTTTCCGAATCCCCGGTAGCCATCGAAGGCTTTACCTATTATTCTGATCCCAAAGAGGTGACGAAGGGTTCTTTGTCTCAGATTGGCCAGGAACTGGAATTGAAGCTCTACTACAAGCGCAACCAATATCCCTATCAGGTCCAGTATCTGGAGTACGGTACAGATACGGTTCTGGCAGAACCGAAAAACTATACCGGAAATGAGTGTGCCTATTATGGCAACGCCATTACCGCTGCAGACCAGGACATTAAACCCATCGACGGATATGTCTGCCATTCCAAAGTCGGCTGCACCATTGCCGTAGAGCAGGATCCGCAAAATCCCAGGCGGAATATCATTAAAGTCTACTATGTTCCTGTCACCGGCAGTCTGAAGATCACCAAGAAAATTGAGGTTATCAACAACAACAACAACGCACCGGATCCTTTTGATCAGGAATTTACGTTCACAGTCACCGTGCCCAACGGAACCTATCCTGTGACCATCGGTGAGAACACCGAAGTGAAAACTGTTACCGACGGCTCCATCGAGGTCAGCCTCAAAGATGGGCAAAGTGCTGTAATCGCCGGTCTGCCCCAGGGTCCTTCCACCAATAAGCAAACCTACACCATTACGGAAACCCCGGTCACCGGCTTCCTCAGTAATTTCTCTTCTGATTGTCCCGACAGCAGTTCCGATGCAACTTCCATCACGGTCACGGTTTCCGAAGGGAAAACCACCACTGTCACCTGCACCAATCAATACCCCGTGGGTACACTGCAGATCGTGAAAACCGTTGACAAAGAATACGACAACGATATTTGGGAGAAGGGCTCTTTCAGCTTCCAAATTTCCAGCGATGCCCTGGCCAACGGAAAGTCCTATACAGCAGCCATTGACGGCGTTGATGAGAGGTACTGGGTGTCAAATGGTGCCATAACGCTGACCGATATCAAGGTAACCAGCCCCAACACCCCTGTTACCATCACCATCCCCAATGTACCGGCCGGCAATTACACCGTTACGGAAACCCAGGCAATGACCAACGGTGCGACAACTGATGATCTGAAAACCAGCTATTTCACCACAGCAAACAACGCGAAAGGCTGCACTGCCACGGTGAATGTCACCGCTTCCGAAACCCCGGGAACGGCAGTCTTTCTCAACACCTTCCAGCGTACCACCGGTGATCTGTATGTCAGCAAAGAGATTAGGATTGTTCCTGAAAGTGGCGCAATCCTGGACCCCGATGCCCAGTTTACCTTCACTGTCCAGATGCCTGAGGATGTCGATGAGCGGTTTTATGTGGATAAGACCTATACCGTCACAGGCCATGACAGGATCCATTCGGTTGCGCCCAATGAAAACAAGGTTTTTACCTTTGTTCTGAAGCATGGAGAACATCTGGTTATTGAGGATCTGCCAGTGGGCAGCTATGTAATCACAGAGGCACCTGAGACAGGCTATGCCAGTTCCTTCCCCACGCCCAACCCCGTGGATGGTTCTGTTAGTGAGACAATTGCTGTTTTGACCGGTCAGCAGGCCAATCTGGCGTGTATCAATACCTATCCTGTGCATATCGGCAATCTGGAAATTTCCAAAACAGTCCGCAACGACAGTGCTCTTGCCAATGTTCCGGACGACATCTTCACCTTCCAGCTGGATTTCCAGTTAAAGGGTACCAATCGGAACTTCCCAGCCATCCTCACAAAAGCAGACGGGAGCATAAGCTCTGATACACTTTCCGGCACAGAAAGCAACGGCAATATGACCCTGACATTCCAGTTAAAAAACGGAGAAACTGTCCGCATCGAGAAACTGCCGGAAGGGGAATGCACCGTGACGGAGATCAATCTCCCGGTCAATTACACCGTGGAATATCCCGGAGCAAAGAACACCGTCCACATTGCCCCCAATCAGACCCAGGTCTTTGCAGTGACAAATGCTTACAATCCCCCCACCCTTACCATCCGGAAGACAAACGCAGAAGATGGACAGGTATTTGTTTACGTGGTGCGCAGACTGGACGCAAACGGAAATGAGGGAGAACCCATTACTGTGACCGTCACCGGAAACAGCGAAACCACCATCCACGGTTTGGTTCCCGGAACATATACCGTAACCCAGAAGAATCTCTGGTCCTGGCGGTATGGTAAGGATGATGAAAAGCAGTCTGTTTCTCTGCCTGCGGAAGGCGCTACCGTTATCTTCGATGACAGTATAAACCAGAACAGCTGGCTCGACGGAAACAGTATCCTGGTCAAAAACCAAAAAACAGGAGGATAATCCATGGGAAAACGATCCCTAAGAACAACATTCCTTGTGCTGATTTCCCTTCTGATTCTGCTCTGCGGCACCACCTTCGCCCTGATGTTACGGCAGACAGACACGCTGGACAACCAGTTCAAACCGGCAATCGTTTCCTGTGCTGTTACCGAAAGTTTTGACGGCACTGAAAAAACCAGCATTGTCGTCAAAAATACAGGCAACATCGATGCTTATCTGCGGCTTCGGCTGATCTCCTACTGGGTAGACAGTAAGGGAAACATCGTTTCCAAGTCGTCTCGGATGCCCCGTGTATCTGTAGCCGATGGTTGGGTAGAAGGCTCCAACAACACCTACTATTATTCACAGCCCGTTGCTCCCAACGAAACCACACCGAACCTTCTGGATAAAAAGATTACCCTGGTGCAGGAAAATGAATATCTGCAGGTAGTTGAAGTCTTCGCTGATGCGATCCAGAGCAAACCGACAGATGCAGTCATTGAAAGTTGGCATGTTACCCTTGACAGCAACAAAATCATAACTGCTCCGTAAGTCTGTATCTTTCCTATGAGGATCTGCTTACGCAAATCCGGCAAAAACCAAACGCCCTCTCATGCAGGACAATGTCAGCATGAGAGGGCGCTGTTTTTTTGCCGTCCTGCGTTATCCATCGGACAGATTCTCTGAAATATACCGCCCGGGGATGGTGTTTCGACAGCATTTTCAGAGGAAAACTGCTATGCTACACTCAGGTTTGCGGGGCGGAGGCGGATCACTGCCGCGGTGGCATCGTCTTCGGCTTTTCCGCTTCCCATCTCCAGTAATTTCGCCGCCAGCTCCCCCGGCGGCAGGTCCGGAGAAAGATCAGACAGGCGCTGGATTTCCTCTCCATCCACGCCGTCGCTGAGCAGCATCAGCACCTCTCCCCGACGAAGGGACAGCTTCATTACCGTTTCCCGGCCTTCTTTTACGGAGATCCCCGGCGGCGGCGTGGCTGTCCCGATTTTTTCTGCCCCGGAACGGGTCAGCACCCAGCTGGGGGCAGCCCCCCACTTATACAGATGGGCATGGCCCGTATCCAGATGGAGTTCTGCCAGGTCCACCGTCACCGCCCCGGCGCAGCCCCGGAGGGCCAGAATGCTGTTGAGCCAGCGCAGGGCATGCTCCGCCGGGAAAGCGGCGCTTAAGAGACTGCGCAGCAGCTGCGCCGCCCATTCCCCCTCCCGGGCGGCTCCTGCGCCGGTGCCCATGCCGTCGCACAGCAGTACGAAATACCGGCATTCCGGACCGGGGAAGCTGATGCAGCGGTCGCCGTTGGCCCGTTCCTTTCCCCGGGTCCGGGAAGAGGCCTCCACCCGGAACTGGACCTCCTGATGTCCGGCGCTCCGGGGCAGCCGGTCTGCCAGGGAGCGAAGATACGCACTTAAAAATCCATATTGCTGCTGCAGGGCCTCCCGGTATTCCTGCCGCCGGAAACAGTCGGCTTTCCAGAGCTTGCGCTGTTCTCCCGCCCGCCGCAGCTCCGGGATCAGCCGCGTCTGCTTCTTGCAGTCCGCTTCCAGCGGGTGCAGCAGCAGGGCGGCTGTTAAATTTTCCCGCTGGGCGCAATCCTTTCCCGCAGGACAGGTGGCGCAGGCGCGGCTTTTTACCCGGTCCAGCAATCCTTCCACATCCAGTTCCGGCTGCGGCGCTTCTTCCACAGTCTGCTGCAGCTGCTTCAGCAGAGCCGCACCCACCTCCAGCCGCACCTGAGCCGCCCCGGTCTCTCCCCGGCGGCGGGGATGGCTGGCATTGGGTGGAAGCCAGGCTCCCATGGCCCCTCCCAGTGCCAGACCCGGCAGCATTTCCAGATCCCAGATGCCGCAGACTCCCATGAGCAGCAGGCAGGCAAAGCCCGGCGAGGCATAATGCTGCCATTTTTTATCGTAGGGGATCATCCCCAGGAAGCAGGCAAGGCACAGCACCGCCGTCATGGGCAGGGGGGTGACCTGGGCAAGGTCCAGTCCAAGCCCCGCCACCACCGCCGCCGGAAAAGGAGCCCCCACTGCCAGTATGCCTGCGGCGATGCCTCCCAGGCACAGTCCTCCCAGCCGCACCCGGGCCAGGGCCAGCACTGCCACCCCTCCCGCCAGCCAGTCGGTGACAACATCCCGGCAGCGGCTGCACTGGGTAAAGAGCACCGCCGTGAAGAAGGCCAAAGCGATCCGCAGTGCATACACCGCCGGCGGCGCTTCCTCCCCCGCCAGAAAGTAAAAGGATATCCCGGCCACCGCCGTGAGAAAGGCGGCAATGGCGGGGATCATCAGAGGCTGTTCCCTGGATTCCTCCTTTTTTCCCACCAGCAGGGCCAGCAGCCCTCCCGCCGCCGACCAGACGATGCCCTGACTTCCGCCGCTTCCCCAGAAGGTGGGATACCCCGCCATGGCCCCCAGGGCCATCACCAGGGTCCGCCAGCCTGTGGTGGCACAGATCAGACTCATGGCCAGAGGCTGTGCAAAGCCTCCCACAGAGGCGGCGCTCATCAGAAATCCGCTGCCGCCGTAGGCCGCCACCGTCCCCACACTGCGCACCTTCGGGTCCCGTGCCAGCCGCTGCAAACTCCGCTTCCCCCGGCGTAAATAGGCTTCCACCAACATTGCTACACCACTGCCTTTCGTAAATTATGGATGGCTGCATACTACCACGCGGGAAAAAATAATGCTGTCGGAAACGCAATGGCGCGAAAGTTTCTTGCATCATGGGGCCGGGGGGTGTATAATAGTGGTACTTTTCTTTTGTTGAACGAAAACGGATGCGGGAAACTCGGCCCCCTCCCTGAGGGGGCTGTCATGCGAACAGCATGACTGGGGGAGTGTACTCCTTATAATGGGACACTCCCTCCGTCAAAAATCATAGATTTTTGCCACCTCCCTCAAAGAGGGAGGTAAGTGGTACGGCAAAGACAGGAGCATATTATGGGCAGAGAATTTGAACTGAAATACCGGGCAAGCGGGGAAGTCATCGCCGCCGTCCGGGAACAATACGGTCCCTTTATCGAAATTTCCATGGAAACCACCTATTACGACACCCCGGACCTGAAACTCAGCATGCGCCACTGGACTCTGCGGCGGCGGATGGAAAACGGCGTTTCCGTGTGCACCTTCAAAAAGCCTCTGGATGACGGCAGCAAGGCCGAATGGGAAGTGGAGAATGCATCCATCATGCAGGGTATTCTGGAGCTGACGAAGGCCGGAGCTCCCGCCGAGCTGATGCGTGCCACCGCAGGGGGACTGATGCCCCTGTGCGGAGCCAAATTCACCCGTCTTGCCGCCACATTGGAAATTCCCGGCGGCACCGTGGAGCTGGCACTGGATCAGGGCAAGGTCACGGGACGGAAGGGAGAGGCCCCCATTTCCGAAATTGAGGTGGAGCTGAAAGCAGGCTCCGACGAAGCCGCCCAGGCCTTCGCCCAAACGCTGGTGGAAGCATTCGGCCTGGAACCGGAACCCTTAAGCAAATTCGCCCGGGCAAGGGCGCTGGCAATGTAAGATACAGCCACGGCGTAACAAAAAAGAATGTAGGGGGCGGCGTCCTCGACGCCCCGCTAGGTAACGATTTCGGATTCGCCGAAACACAATTGAAATTGGCAACATTGTACCGCCGGGACGTCGAGGACGCCGTCCCCTACAATACATACACAGGAGAAAGAGAATGGCGAATTTATCCGCTTTTTTTGAGAAATATGACCGTTTGGTGCTCTTTGACACGGAGACCACGGGGCTTTTATACAGCCGGGATGAGATCATCGAGTTCGCCGCCGTGGTGGTGGAGCTGCTTAACGGCGTACCCATGGTGGTCCGGGAGTATGACGAGCTGGTATCCCTGTCTCCCGGCGGCTTCGTACCGCCCAAAATCGAGGAGCTGACGGGCATCTCCACCCAGGATATCCGGGAGCGGGGCCTGCCCAAGACCCGGGTCTGCCGGGACATTGCGGAGATGATCCAGGGAAATACCCTGCTTCTGGCCTACAATGCCCACTTTGACCTGAGTTTTCTGTTCTATATGCTGCTGCGCAGCGGCGACCCCACCATTCTCAAGGGCAAGGACAAGCTGGACCTGCTGACGGTCTACCGGGACCGCCACGATTTCCCCCACAAGCTGTGCAGTGCCATTGAGCAATACGGTCTCAGCGGCAAGGTGGTCAATTCCCACCGGGCAGTGGATGATGTCATTGCCACGGTAGCCGTCATGGAGGAAATGGAGAAGGAAAAGGACGACTTACTGCGTTATGTTAACCTGTTTGGTTATAACCCCAAATACGGCGTGGAAGGCAAGCCCATCGGCTCCGTCACCTATAAGGCCCAGCCCTATCATCCCAGAAAGCCCCTGTACGAAGTATAAAAGGCTTCCCTTAAATCGCAGAAAGCCAATCTTGGCCCCCTCAGAGAGGGGGCTGGCACGGCGAACGCCGTGACTGGGGGAGTGTCCTATCGTCCAAACAACACTCCCTCCGGCAAAAATCAAAGATTTTTGCCACCTCCCTCAAAGAGGGAGGCAAGAGGCGC
>ERZ1032130.473-NODE-473-length-9987-cov-7.192106_pt1 | contig 9987 bp, 14 predicted proteins | sample MGYA00517879_ERZ1032130 | MGnify/ENA primary metagenome ERZ1032130 (study PRJEB33719, sample SAMN04262597) | wastewater metagenome | biome: rural village; feature: animal feces; material: feces | host: Bos taurus | place: El Salvador | collected 2012-01-31 ...
CTACAAGTCTCCATCTCTTATCTTTAGATAATGGTCTTGTTTCCATAACTTTTACTGTATCGCCTACGTGGCATTCGTTATTTTCGTCATGAGCTTTGAGTTTGTAAGTTCTCTTCACGATTTTGCTGTAAAGAGGATGTTTTACGTGATCTTCAACTGCTACAACGATTGTTTTATCCATTTTATCACTTACAACTTTACCTGTACGTGTTTTTCTTAAATTTCTTTCCACAACAACAGTCTCCTTTCACTAAGCGTTTGCTTTTTCAGCGATAACTGTCTGAATTCTTGCGATGTTTTTTCTAACTTCTTTAATTCTAGCTGTGTTATCTAACTGATTTGTTGCGTTCTGGAATCTTAAGTTAAAGAGTTCCTTCTTAGCAGCTACTAATTCTTCATTTAATTCTGCAGCTGATTTTGCTTTTAAACCTTCTACATATTTATTAATTTTCACTGTTAGCACCACCTTCTAAATCTGCGCGAGAAACAATTTTACATTTACAAGGTAATTTATGTGTTGCCAGACGTAACGCTTCTCTTGCAACTTCTTCAGCTACACCAGAGATTTCGAACATTACACGACCTGGTTTAACAACAGCTACCCAGTATTCTAATGTTCCTTTACCGGAACCCATACGTGTTTCAGCTGGTTTTGTAGTTACTGGTTTATCTGGGAAGATCTTGATCCAAACCTTACCACCACGTTTGATATGACGTGTCATAGCAATACGAGCTGCTTCAATCTGGTTTGATCTGATCCAACATGGTTCTGTAGCGACGATACCGAATTCACCATGAGTAATTGTGTTACCTCTTAAGGCTTTACCTCTCATAGATCCACGGAACTGTTTACGACGCTTAACTCTTTTTGGCATTAACATAGTATTTTTCCGCTCCTTCCTTATTCTCTGTTTCCTTTTGTAGGAAGTACTTCACCTTTGCAGATCCAAACTTTTACACCAACTTTTCCGTAAGTTGTGTCTGCTTCTGCAAATCCATAGTCAATATCTGCTCTCAATGTCTGAAGTGGAATAGTACCTTCTGTGTAGAATTCTGTACGAGCCATATCAGCACCGCCTAAACGTCCGGATACAGCTGTTTTGATACCTTTAACTCCAGCTTTCATTGCTCTACCCATTGTAGATTTCATTGCACGTCTGAAAGACACACGGTTTTCCAGCTGTAATGCAATGTTTTCAGCTACTAACTGAGCATCGCGGTCTGGTCTTTTGATTTCTTTGATATCTACAACCAGTTTTTTATCTGTGAATTTTGCTAATTCTGCTTTCACTTTTTCGATTTCAGCGCCGCCTTTACCAATTACAACACCTGGTTTAGCTGTGTAGATGATAACTTTTGCTCTGTCGTTTGTTCTTTCGATTTCGATTTTAGAAACGCCTGCGCTGTATAATTTCTTCTTCAGGTATGTTCTAATGTTGTAATCTTCTACTAAATAATCAGCGAAAGATTCTTCAGCATACCATTTAGAATCCCAGTCTTTAATAACACCGACTCTAAGGCCGTGTGGATTAACTTTCTGTCCCATGATATTCCTCCTTATCTTTCATTAAGCACTACAGTGATATGGCTTGATCTCTTTTCGATTCTGTAAGCTCTACCCTGTGCTCTTGGTCTGATTCTCTTCATTGTTGGAGCCTGGTTTGCGTAGCATTCTTCAACATAAAGATTTTCAACATTCATACCGTTATTGTTTTCAGCGTTTGCAATTGCTGATTCTAATAATTTCTTAATTAATGTAGAAGCGTATCTTGGATTGTATGTTACAATACCAAGTGCTGTCTGCACGTCTTTACCTCTAATGGCATCTAATACGAAGCATGCTTTCTGAACAGATACTCTTGCGTAAGATAATTTCGCAGATGGTCTTGTATCTTTCTGAGCATTTCTTTCACGTTTGATCTGGGAACGATGTCCTTTTGCCATAAGTGTTTACCTCCTTTTTCAAATGTGACGAACTTATTATCTTCTGGATTTCTTTTCGTCTTTGCCGTGTCCTTTATATGTTCTTGTAGGAACGAACTCACCAAGTTTGTGTCCTACCATATCTTCTGTAACATATACAGGCACATGTCTTCTTCCATCATGAACTGCGATTGTATGTCCAACCATCTGTGGGAAAATTGTGGAACGACGAGACCAAGTTTTGATAACTGTCTTTTCGCCCGCTGCGTTTAACGCATCAACTTTCTTTAACAGGCTTGCGTCTGCAAATGGTCCTTTTTTAAGTGAACGAGCCATTTTGTATCCTCCTTAAACTATTTGATTGTTTTTCCGTCGCGTCTTCTTACGATCAGCTTGTTAGACTTCTTGTTTGTCTTTCTTGTCTTTAAGCCAAGAGCAGGTTTGCCCCAAGGTGTGCTTGGACCTGGACGACCGATACCTGTCTTACCTTCACCACCACCGTGTGGATGATCGTTAGGGTTCATTACGGAACCACGAACAGTAGGTCTGATACCCATATGACGTTTACGTCCTGCTTTACCGATGTTGATCAGGTTGTGTTCTGCATTACCTACAACACCGATAGTTGCTCTACAGTTTAATGGAACCATTCTCATTTCACCGGATGGTAAACGAAGAGTTGCATATTTGCCTTCTTTCGCCATTAACTGTGCGCTGTTACCTGCGGAACGAACTAACTGTCCGCCTTTACCAGCGTATAATTCTACGTTGTGTACCTGTGTACCAACTGGGATTTCAGAAAGTGGTAAGCAGTTACCTGCTTTAACTTCTGCTTCCGGGCCATTCATGATTGTCCAGCCTACTTTTGCTCCCTGTGGTGCAAGGATGTATGTCTTTTCACCGTCTGCATAAGCTACTAAAGCGATATTTGCTGTTCTGTTTGGATCGTATTCGATGCTGACGATCTTTCCTGGAATACCATCTTTACGTCTCTTAAAGTCGATGATTCTGTATTTTCTTCTAGATCCGCCTCCGCGGTGTCTTACTGTGATTTTACCCTGATTGTTACGACCGGAGTTTTTCTTTAAAGAAACAACTAAGGATTTCTCTGGTGTTGAGCATGTGATTTCTGAGAAATCAGATCCAGTCATATGTCTTCTGGAAGGTGTATATGGGCGGTATGTCTTAATTCCCATTACTGTCTCTCCTTTCGATTCTGCTATTTATTCTCGCACTTTTATGTGCATATTCTAATGTTACTTATATGCTGTAAGCTGTTTCTTACAGACCAGCGAAGATTTCGATATCAGCGCTTTCTGCTGTTAACTGAACGATCGCTTTTTTAGTTTTAGCTGTTTTACCAAATGTCATGCCGCGACGTTTTTTCTTTCCATCGAGGTTCATTGTGTTAACACTTGCTACTTTTGTTCCTTCGAACATTTTTTCAACAGCTTCTTTCACCTGTGCTTTTGTAGCTTCCGGGCGAACTAAGAAAGTGTATTTCTTTTCGCTCATAGCTTCCATACTTTTTTCTGTGATTACAGGTTTGAGGATCACATCATAGTATTTTAAATCTGCCATTATGCGTATACCTCCTGGATTGTTTCTACAGCTGCTTTTGTCACGATCATTGTATTGTATTTAAGAATGTCATATACGTTGATTGTGTTTGTCTGAGCTGTGATCACGTTTGGAATGTTCTTTGCGGACATTACAACGTTTTTGTCATTATCGTTAAGAACTACCATTGCTTTGTTCACGTTTAAGTTGTCGAGAACTGCCTGGAATTTCTTTGTTTTGATTTCGTCAAATTTCAGTTCGTCAAGAACGATGAACTTGTTTTCCTGAACTTTTGCTGTTAATACAGATTTCAGTGCAAGTCTTCTTTCTTTCTTGTTTAACTTGATTGTGTAGTCTCTTGGTGTTGGAGCGAATACTACGCCGCCGCCAGTCCACTGTGGAGCTCTTGTTGAACCCTGTCTAGCATGACCTGTTCCTTTCTGTCTCCATGGTTTTCTTCCACCACCGGATACTTCAGAACGAGTTTTTGCTTTCTGTGTTCCCTGTCTTTTATTTGCAAGCTGAGCAACTACTACTGCATGTACGAGGTGTTCGTTAACTTCTACACCAAACACTGCATCGTTAAGTTCCATAGTGCCAACTTCTTTGCCTTCCATATTGTAAACAGATACGTTTGCCATCTGTGCGTCCTCCTTTCTTTAAAAGCTTACTTACCAGCTTTTACCGTTTCTTTAATAGTAACTAAAGATTTCTTTGGTCCTGGTACAGCACCTTTTACTAAAAGTAAGTTGTTTTCAACGTCTACTTTTACGATTTCAAGGTTCTGGATTGTGATTTTCTTTGCGCCCATGTGACCTGGCATTCCTTTTCCTTTGAATACCTTGCTTGGGTCAGAACATGCACCGTTAGAACCCTGATGACGGTGGAATTTAGAACCGTGAGCCATAGGTCCTCTGTGCTGACCGTGACGTTTGATCGCACCCTGGAATCCTTTACCTTTTGAAATTGCTGTAGCGTCTACTTTATCTCCAGCTTCAAAGATATCTGCTTTGATTTCCTGAGCTAATGTGTAATCAGCTGCGTTTTCAAATTTGAATTCTTTGATGTATCTCTTGTAAGAAACACCTGCTTTGTCAAAGTGTCCTTTTAATGGTTTGTTCACTAATTTTTCTCTCTTGTCAGCGAAACCAACCTGTACTGCTGAGTATCCATCGTTTTCTACAGTTTTGATCTGTGTTACAACACATGGACCAGCCTGTAAAACAGTTACTGGAGTTAAAACTCCGTCTTCATTGAAGATTTGAGTCATTCCGACTTTTGTTGCTAAGATCGCTTTCTTCATCTTATACCTCCTGTTTTCTCTACAGCGGAATATCTTTCGAAATTCATTCTAGCCGCAGGATAAATAATTTAATGTCTTTCACCGAGTGGGTTCGGTGTCAACAATCAGCGATTTGCTGTTGTTATTTTGTTTTCATTTTGATATCGATATCAACACCAGCCGGCATTTCTAATCTTGATAATGCATCAACTGTTTTCTGTGTTGGAGCAATGATATCAATGAGTCTCTTATGAGTTCTCTGTTCGAACTGTTCTCTGGAGTCTTTATATTTGTGAACCGCTCTTAAGATTGTAACTACTTCTTTCTTAGTTGGAAGTGGTACCGGTCCGCTCACCTGTGCTCCGTTTTTCTTTACAGTTTCGATAATTTTTTTCGCAGATGCATCAACTAACTGATGTTCATACGCTTTTAATGTGATTCTCATAACCTGAGTTGCCATAAAAAAAGTCGCCTCCTTTTCGTACTTTTAACTATCGTACGACAAGTGGTGACTGTACACATGTCCGTGTGTTTCATCGCATACTTTGCGCAGTATGCCCACACTAACTCCTCATTCATTCTGATAATGAATTATAAATTTGGTACAGTGACTTGTCGCCAGTTTTTCTAAAATTGACATTCGCTCCACGGAAAACCTGCTCGAGTGATTGCTCTCCCGAACAGCAACCTCACGCTTCTACGCTATCAATGTCACAACATTGATTATTATAGTAGATAACCCTTGATTTTGCAAGGTTTTTTTTGATTTTTTCAAAAATAATTTTTCACAAAATTAACGAAGTTTATTTTGGTTCTTTGTGCATTTTGTATAATCCTTAAAAGACGAATAAGCGGTGCCAAAAGGCAGCCGCTTATTCTAAGTAGTACAATGAAAGATGTTGTTAAATTTCTTCATCTGACGCCACACGGTCAAACTCTGCAACGATAGAAGCATCCGGAGCTTTTGTACAAAGACTTACAATAATAATCAGAACGATACTGATGAGGAAACCAATTGCCAGCGAGTAAAGTCCCGTAGCTGCGCCAAGTGTCGCACCGCCAATCAGCGGAATATAATCCCAAACAATTACTGTCAGACCCCCGGAAACAATACCGGCCACTGCACCCTGAAGGTTACATCTCTTCCAGAACAGAGACATGAGTACTGTCGGGCCAAAAGCCGCGCCAAGACCCGCCCAGGCATTGGATACCAGCCCCATAATACTGCTGTTAGGATCCCACGCAATCAGATACGCAAGAACTGCTACAGCAAGAACTGTGTAACGGCTTACTTTCATAACCTTATCTTCTGATGCATCTCTTTTAATAATTCCCTTATAAATATCTTCCGACATAGAAGAAGCTGTTACAAGCAGCTGAGAATCTGCTGTAGACATGATTGCAGCAAGAATACCACAAAGGAATAAACCTGCAACAATCGGAAGTCTGATATCTACCGTAAACACCTGTTTAATCATTTCAATAAACACGATTTCAGTAGAACCACCATCTGCGCCCAGAATCGTCGGGTAGAGATATGCTCTTCCCAACACACCGATCACAACCGCAAAGGCCAATGAAATCGCAACCCAGACAATGGCAATTCCTTTGGATTTATTTAATTCCTTCTGGTTTTTCACTGCCATAAAACGAACAAGAATATGCGGCATACCACAGTATCCAAGCCCCCATGCAAGCTGAGAAATAATTTCAACTGCCGAGAAGTTATTCTCACCGTTCTTCATTACATTCAGGAAGTTTGCAGCAGTTACACCGGTCTGTTCCAGTGCAGCACCTACATTACCACCCATGAGCGCAAAAGCAACTACCGGTACCGTTACCAAAGCAACCAGCATCAGCATTCCCTGAACAAAGTCTGTTGTACAAACCGCCATGAAACCGCCCATAAATGTGTATGCAAGAATAATCACTGCACCAATTGTCAAAGACACATGATAGCTGCATCCAAATACGGTGCTGAAAAGCTTTCCTCCTGATGCAAACGCTGATGCAGTGTACACAAGAAAGAAAATCACAATTACAACGGAAGAAATACCAAGCAAAATTCGCTTTTTATCGTGAAAACGATTTTCAAAATATGCAGGCAATGTCAGTGAATTATTTGCTACAATCGTGTAACGGCGAAGTCTTCCCGAAATAATCAGCCAGTTAGCCACAGTTCCAAGGAACAAACCTACCGCAATCCACATCTGACCGGTACCAAGGGCATAAACACTGCCCGGAAGCCCCATCAAAAGCCAGCCGCTCATATCAGATGCCTGAGCTGAAAGGGCTACCACCCATCCTCCTAATTTTCTTCCTCCCAGGAAATAGTCTTCTGTGCTTTTTCCTGTTTTCATGTAAGACGCTCCAATCAACAGCATCATTCCCATGTAAGCAGCAAATGCTATCAGAATCCAAATTGTTGTACTATTCATAATCTCATCTCCTCTTTTGAACAAAATACTTTTTATACTATAACACACGTTTTAACGTTTTACCACCCTAAAGTGATAAATTATTCATTTTTCTTTGTTTTTTTGAGGCTTCTTACTGCAACATGAGTATCCACTCTCTTGCATTTGTAACAATTCCTTGGTAAGATGGGTGTGCAACTTGAATATTTGTTTATCGGATATTTCTGATAAGCTTCATTATTAATATAGAAGAAAGAGAATTTTTATGTTTATAGCAGACGGATGGAAAGAATATGAAGTCATTGACTGCTCCGGCGGTGAAAAATTAGAACGCTGGGGAGATTATCTGCTGGTGCGTCCGGACCCACAGGTAATTTGGGATACGCCAAAGACCCACAAAGGATGGAAGAAAATGAATGGCCACTACCACCGCAGCAAAAAAGGCGGCGGAGAATGGGAATTTTTCGACCTGCCGGAGCAGTGGACAATCAATTACAAAAGCCTGACCTTTAACTTAAAGCCTTTCAGCTTTAAGCACACAGGACTTTTTCCTGAACAGGCAGCCAACTGGGACTGGTTTTCAGAAAAGATTAAAAACGCAGGCAGACCAATTAAGGTATTAAACTTATTCGCATACACAGGCGGTGCCACTTTAGCAGCCGCTGCTGCAGGAGCCAGCGTTACACACGTTGATGCTTCCAAAGGTATGGTGACATGGGCAAAAGAAAACGCTCGGTCTTCAGGACTCGCCGAAGCACCTATCCGCTGGATCGTGGATGACTGTGTAAAGTTCGTGGAGAGAGAAATCCGACGGGGCAACCACTATGATGCCATCATTATGGATCCTCCATCTTATGGCCGAGGACCAAAGGGTGAAATCTGGAAAATCGAAGACTCCATTCACTCTTTTGTAAAGCTTTGTACACAGGTACTCAGCGATGAACCATTATTCTTCCTGATCAACTCCTACACAACAGGATTACAGCCGGCAGTTCTTTCCTACATGTTAGGTACAGAACTAAAAAAATGGGATGGTAAAATCGACTCACAGGAAGTTGGACTTCCGGTATCCGGTAACGGACTTGTATTACCGTGCGGCGCAAGCGGAAGATGGGAAGGAAAATAAAAATCCGTACGAAATGTTACCATAAAAACACAAGGGATTTCCTCGAGGTTTCACTTAGCCTCGAAAATCCCTTGTGTTTTTTATTTTTACCGCTTCATTACTTTGTTTTACCCTAAATTTTTCATCTTCTCAAACTTTTTCCTATCCTGTATCATCTATAAAATAGAAACAAACAAATGACACAGAAAGGAATACCCCCATGCGAGAACAACTAATCGAGTTCCTTCTTGAAAATCAGAATAAATTTTATCGATATGCATTTACCTATGTTCACCACAGAGAGGCTGCCATGGATATGGTTCAGAACAGTTTTCTAAAGGCACTTGAGCAGATTCACACTTTGAGAAATCCAGATGCCATGAAAACATGGTTCTACCGTATTCTGACCAACGAATGCCTGCAGGCACTCAAAAAGGCACAGAGAGAAAACCTGGTGGAGCCTTCTGACATTCAGGATGAAATTTATCTTGAAAAGGCTTTTGATGCTGACATTGAACTTTATGAAGCCGTCAGACAGCTGGCACCGGAAACCCAGATTATTATATTCCTTCATTATTATGAAGAATATACCTTAAAGGAAATTTCAAAAATTACAGGCTGTAACTTAAACACCGTGAAGTCCAGACTTTATGCCGGACTTAGGAAACTAAAAACAATCGTGATGGAGGATGTACAATGAGAAAATTAAAAGATGCAAAAAATATTTACGACCATATTGTTGTTCCTGAGGAATTAGACAACAGACTCCGAAACGCACTGGAAAATGCACCAGCACCAAAAAAGTCAAATAGCATTGTAAAATTCACCCGATGGTCTGCCACTGCTGCCGCCGCATTTCTCTTATGCTTTACAGTTGGGCTCAACACCAGCGAAAGCTTTGCCATGGAAATGTCAGAAATCCCAGTCATCGGTACGATTGCAAAGGTTTTGACCATTCGCTCTTACGAAATTACCGAGGATAATACAACTACAGCCGTCAAAGTACCAGAAGTTCATGTAGAGGCAGCCACAGAAGAAGTAAAAGCTGCAATCACTGATGTCAATGCAAAAATTCAGGAACTGGTAGATACCTTTACTGCTGAAAAATATGCTCAGATTGAAGACGGTAAAGAGACCTTCTTAGAAAGCGGCGGAACGATCGAAGAATGGCAGGCAAGAGACATTGAAGTAAATATAGATTATGAAGTAAAACACCAAAGCGAAACTACCCTTTCCCTGCTGATCGATGGATGGATTTCCTGGTTTAACTTTGAAGAATTCAGAAAATTTTATAATATTGACCTGATAACCGGAAAAGAGCTTACTTTGATCGATCTGTTCGGTGAAGATGCCTATAAATATGCAGAAAGCGAGGTTCTGAAACAAATACACGAAATGATTGAAGAAGACCCGAACCTTTGCTTCTGGGGCATCAACGAACCGGAAGATATGGGCGATGAATTCATCGGCGTAGACGAAACCACTCCTTTCTATATTAATAAAGAAGGAAATGTCGTTATTTCCTACAACAAATACGATATCGCCCCAGGTTCCATGGGAATCATGGAATTTGTGATTCCAGCCAGATAAGACAAAACAAGATTTGTAAGCTGCAAACAAAAAGATAAGGATTTTCCGAGGCTAGTAGCTTATAAATGTGTAAATAAAAAATCACGAATCTGATGAGGTCAAGCGCAGCC
>ERZ1032130.474-NODE-474-length-9972-cov-5.190481_pt1 | contig 9972 bp, 11 predicted proteins | sample MGYA00517879_ERZ1032130 | MGnify/ENA primary metagenome ERZ1032130 (study PRJEB33719, sample SAMN04262597) | wastewater metagenome | biome: rural village; feature: animal feces; material: feces | host: Bos taurus | place: El Salvador | collected 2012-01-31 ...
AATATAAAATCATAGGAGCCACCCTAAATATAATCATACAGGGCATTATAAAACTGTGACCAGAAATTGTCAAATTTGTTATATTTCTTTTACAAAGCGGAAATAGCCGGCATTAAATGGCTGTTATAGGGGATTTATTCCTAAGATAATATTTGATATATTGTAAGTGTAACAACCCCTTAAGTGTTCGAAAGGAGGTACGCTATGCGGAAAGAAAAATTGGTAAAAGTATTATTGATCGTATTTGCCATGGTATTTTCCTTTACGGTACTGACACATGTGATTCCGGAATCAAAATTTGTGCAGGATACCATTCGATATCTGGAAGATAGCCAGAATACGATCATGAAGTTTTCAGGCAGTACCATTGCCACATCATTATCCCTTTCTGCATTGCCGAATGACTTTGCAAGTCCATTGGCAAGCACTGTATCAGACTTAAATACGTATTTTATCTTTATATTTGCAGTGTTGTTTGTAGAAAAATTATTGGTGATTGAAGGAATTAAGATTTCCCTGGTGTATATTATTCCGGCGGCATGTGTTTTATACATTGCATCAATTCTGTCCGGAAAAGATGTATTCAAAAATCTGGGAAAAAAACTCCTGATTCTTGGTATTTCTGTGATTATGGTCATTCCGATCAGTACACATTTTACAGAAAGCGTGTGTGCGGATTATCTGACCTATGTGGATGAAACTATTGAGGAAGCCGATGCCGGAGCAAACAAAATTAATGAACTGATGGCGGAAGATCATGAAGATGCAACATTTTTTGATAAATTGACCAGTGCCTTTAAAACTGCTATCAATGACGTAAATGATTTACTGGCATATTTTAAAAATGTAGTGAAAAAAAGTGTGAACTCCGTTGCAGTGATGATCGTGACAACATTTGTTTTACCGATGCTGGTAATGCTTTTATTCAGATGGCTTCTGAAGGAATTATTTGCTCTTCATTTTCCGGAACCTAAGATTCAGGTGAAACTGCCACAGAGTTTGAAGAAAAGATTTACAGAAGAAACAGGCCTCATAACAAAGGGGGATGAAGATGAAAGATAAAAACAAAGTATTAACGATTATATGTTATGTATTGGCTGCTGCCATTGCATTGACCCTGCTCTGGGGACTTGTGAATGGAAAGCATGTGTTTAAAGACACCTACAGCGATGGAATTGAGCAGGTGGATCTGGATACGATTTATCTTCAGGGAAGTAAAGTCGAGGTTGATTTTTCCGAGGTAATCATCGGGACGCAGGAAGAAACAAGAAAACTGATTGTCAGTACTCAGGAAGCCACGGTTTCTACAGAACTTACTTCGGAGTTGATCAGACAGCTGGATTTTGATTTCTTAAAGAAGACACAGAAGGTTAGCTATACCGGAAAAGGTTATTTTGTGGTAGATTTAGATAACCTGACGAAGGAGAATATTGTACAGGATAAGCAGGAAAAGACAGTTACCATTAAAATTAATCACGCTTATTTGCAGGCCATTGAGATAGACCCTGAACAAATCATTATTGATGAGGTAAAAGAAGGACTGCTGGCAAGAGGAGACATTAAGCTGACGGTGAAAGATTATAATGCCATCGAAAAAGAGCTGCGCAACCGTATGGAAGAAAAGTTTAATACGGCGGAAAACGGACAGAAGGCAGATGCAATCGCATTACAGATGGTAAAAGAAGTTTACGAGCCTGTGATTAGGGCAATTGATCCAGGCTACGAATTATATGTAGAATTTCAGTAAATAGTGGGAAGTGGACGGATGGATCAGGTGAAAAAGACCATTGGTACCATGTTTACATTTTTACTTGGGATTTCCCTGGTGATTTCTGTAGGATGCTATTTTATTCGCCACGATATTTTAGGCTGGCTTAATACACCGGCAGAGTCTTATGAGTTTACGCTGGATTATACGGTGACCTGTATTGTGGGGCTGTTCTTTATCTATGGCTATAATATTGTCAGTGCAATTTTGCGTGGGATGGGAGACAGCCGCAGACCGTTTTTGTTTATTGCCATTGCAGCTATGCTAAATATAGTGCTGGATATTGTATTTGTGGCCGGATGCGGTATGGAAGTGTTTGGGGCAGCTTTGGCAACGGTGATTAGTCAGGCAGGAAGCTTTGTGATTTCGCTGATCTATCTGTATCGTAGAAAAGAAAGTTTTGGGTTTGATTTTAAACTAAAAAGTTTCCGAATTGAGGCGGTGGCCTTAAGGCCTCTGGTAGCGCTTGGAATCCCTATGGCCATTCAGTCAGCAGCGATCAGCCTGTCTAAAATCGTGTTAATGTCATGGATTAATCTGTTTGGTGTGGTGTACTCCGCACTGGCTGGTGTTTATAATAAGATCAATGTGGTGATTGGGATTGTGTCCAACTCATTTACTGCGGCGGGAAGTACCATGGTGGGACAAAATCTGGGAGCAAAGCAGTATGAACGTGTACCTAAGATTTTAAAAACCGTTGGCTTTTGCACAATATTGATTTCGACCATTTTTGCCCTTGGTATTGTTTACTTCCAGGATTCTGTATATCAGTTATTTACATCAGATGAGGCGGTGCTGGCAAATGCATACATATTGCTGATACCGATTATTTTGAATTTTTATGGTGCTGCGACACGAAGCATTGCATTTTCGTTAATTAATGGTTCGGGAAATACAAAGCTGAATTATGCAGTAGCAGTGCTTGATGGGATTATCAGCCGGATTGGAATTGCAGCATTGCTGGGCTTTGTGGTGAAGATGGGATGCCAGGGATTCTGGTACGGAGACGCATTGGCAGGATTTATACCAATTGTGATAGGAATGTGCTATTATATTTCATGGAGGAGAAAGTATTTTTCCACTTAATGGAATTTTTATTAAAAAAATTGTAAAGAAAAAGCAGGAGGATGCAAGATGTCAAATATGAACGTAGATGATTTGGTAAAATTACTTGACAGTTTCAGTCAGAAAGGTGGTTCATCCATTAAACCACAGTTTGAAGGAGGAAAAACCAATTTTGTGGTAGGCAACGGAGAGACTCTTTCCGCAGGAGTGAAAAAAAGTGTGGAAGAATTGTCAGAGTACCTGGTAGAGGAGGAGCAGAAGAATTCGGAAGTGTTTATTTCTGAGGATCCGGCAGGTTGTGCAAGCTGCGGAAATATTCCAAATTTGAGTGATATTGATTCTGATAAGGAATAATTGTGGGAATATAACACCGGTGATATGCGATATAGAGCAATGCTATGCTCAGGGTGCGCAGAAGTGGTGCATGAAGTAAATGTTGTGCTGAGTTTTGTTCCGATACTTGCAGCGATTCCTTTTGGTGGACTCTCCGAAAAATCGGAAAGTCCTTTTCCTTTTATACTGTGCCTGTCACTGTGAGGACCCCAACACCCGGTTCCACAATCCATTCGCCGGTTACCGGATCCTGAGTGTAAGTTGCTGCAGGGACCGTAATCTGACTAGGAATTGTAGCAAATTCACCAGTTACTTCAGAGTAAGTGTAGTTCACGCCTTCTGTCCATACCACACCGTCGTAGGTAACAACCAAACCAGTGAGGATTGGGTTAAATGTGTCGGTGATCGCCACATTATCTGTTGCAACCGCATCTGTATTTCCAATGTTTTCAATGACAAAGGTGTAAGTGAGACGACCATTTTCCGTAACGGTCGTTGGACACATAGATTTTGAAATGGTAAGTCTTGCGCCTGCTTCTGCGGTTACAGTTTCCGTGACTGTGATTTCTGTCACACCGCCGCCGCTAATAGATGCCGTATTTGTGATATTGCTATCTAAACCAAGAGGAGCATACTGGTTTGCTCTTGCAACATAGATGATGGTTGCTACACCATTTGCAGGAACTGTAATTCCGGTGATGAGAAGTGGCGGACCAGATGTAACTACAGGTGCTGCCTGTAAAACACCATTGAGGTAGTACTGCGCACTTCCTGCAACGTAGTCCAATGGGACATAGGTGTTGAGGCCAACGGTATAGGCACCGAGGTCATCATTTACGGAAATACCCGTAAATGTGATGGAGCCTGAATTGACGATGTTGATGACATAGGTTATGTCAGATTCTTGTGTGTAAGTGTCGATGACAGCTGTTTTTGTAGCGGATAACACTTCCAGCAATTCGCCGGTGGTAATGTTGGAGTTTACAACATTTCCGTTATATCTTAAAGTGGCTTGGTTTGTAAAAGTTGCCATAGGAACCTCCTTATAATAATGATATAAAAGCATGGGGCTTTTAATTTATAGTATGCAGGGGCTTGGGAGGTTGATTGTTTTTTATATGAACCGTCAAAGGTAAATCGTCAACGATTTTATTCTTGAATGTTTTTTGGCTGGAAACAGCAAAGATATTGTATATGGTTCTTTATGATAGCGGTTCGCAAAAAAACTCATCGAAAGATTAGGGGAACGATTCAATATTCGTGAAATTGCATTTGACCGTTGGGGTGTTGTACAGATGGTTCAGAACTTGGAAGGTATGATTTGGCTGTGATGTGTGGCCTTGATGTCCCAGAAGCAAAGCTAGAAAATTTTTCAAAGACAGGCAGTACGTTTTTGATAAAACGTTTTGACCGAGATGGTGAAAAAAGAATCCATTTTGCTTCTGCAATGACTCTTTTGAGCAAGAATGATGATGCTAGTGCTGCTGATGGATCCAGTTATCTGGATATTGTCTCTTTAATAAGAAAATATGGTGCTACTCCTAAAAAAGATTTATTAGAATTATGGAAGCGTATTGTGTTCAATATGGCAGTTTCCAATACAGATGACCAGTTGAGAAATCACGGTTTTCTTTTGACAAATGAAGGGTGGCGTTTATCGCCTTTATATGATGTAAATCCAAATTCAGAGGGGGATGTTTTGTCTTTAAATGTGGATGAATACAACAATTTGATTGATTTTGACTTGGCATTGGATGTCGCGCCGACATTTGGATTAACTGAAAAGCAGGCGAAGATACACTTGGATGAGATTAAGAGTATTGTGGAAAATAATTGGAGAATATTGGCGAAAAAATATGGTCTTACAAGAGGCGAGATTGAGAGAATGTCGCCAGCAATGTGAAATCACTTTAAATAACGATGTGTTAAAGGTGGACGGAAACTTTGCGATTGCTTGGAGCAGCAGCCTGGAATTTACAGTAGAAAGATCCGGAAAAGTTCTTTTAGCACCTGTTCGCTAATACTTAAAAAGCAAAAGCCATACTTTGATTATCATTTTCAAAGTATGGCTTAGTTTTTAATTATTTGTCCATTCCGCAACTAAATGCAGATTCAATGAGTGCCTTATCATTTACGACCGTGCTGTAGAATCGATAGCCGCCGGCAAAATTGTAGGCATGAAATCCATTGCTTTCTAAGATACGGCTGGCAATGTAGCTTCTAAGCCCGCTCTGGCAGATTACATAAACCGGCTTTTTAGCGTCCAGTTCATCTAAGCGTTCTCTAAGCTCATCTACAGGGATATTTATAAATCCATCAATATGTCCGCCACTATATTCTTTCACTGTACGAGTATCTAAAAGAGTCACATGATCATTTCTTAAAAGAGAATCAAGATCCTCTAAGTGCCACTGCTTTAAAATACCGCTTTCAATGTTATTGATCATAAATCCGGCCATATTCACTGGATCTTTTGCAGAAGAATATGGTGGAGCATACGCCAAATCTAAGTCTTTAAGTTCAGTTGCTTTCATTTTGGCACGAATCGCCGTTGCCAAAACATCAATTCGCTTATCAACTCCATCATAACCCACAATCTGTGCCCCTAAGAGACGATAGGTTTCTTTTTCAAAGACAACCTTCATAGTCATAAGCTTCCCGCCTGGATAATATCGGGCGTGGCTCATAGGAGAGAGGATCACGGTATCTACGTTAAGTCCCAACTTTCTGGCAGTGGTTTCATTTACCCCGGTTGTTGCACAGGTCATATCAAATAGTTTGATGATGGAGCTTCCCTGTGAACCAGAATAGGTACTGCTGCCGCCGCAAATATTATCTGCAATGATTCTTCCCTGTTTATTGGCAGGTCCGGCTAAAGAGATTAAGGCGTCCTCGCCAGTGACAAAATGTTTTACCTGTACGGCATCCCCGGCAGCATAAATGTCCGGAATCGAGGTCTCCATACGATCATTGACTAAAATACTGCCCTTGATTCCAAGCTCTAATCCGGCTTCCTTTGCAAGAGCGGTGTCTGGTGTTACACCGATGGCTAAGATTACCATATCAGCATGAAGAGAGGCTGCATCTTTTAATAATACATCGACACCGCCATCTGCTTCTCTAAATCCTTCTACAGTGTAGCCTAAAGAAAGAGAAATTCCGTGCTTTCTCATCTGGGCATGGATAAATGACGCCATATCCGCATCAAATGGATTAAGAAGCTGCTTTGGGCGCTGCACGATAGTTACTTTCATTCCAAGCTCGCATAAATTTTCCGCAAGCTCCATTCCAATAAATCCGCCACCTGCTAAAACTACAGATTTTGGGTGATATTTATTGATATAATCCTTAATCTTAAAGGTATCTTCTACAGTTCTTAGGGTAAAGAGCTTATCAATTCCTACACCCGGTAATTTTGGCTGTGTAGGCTTCGCGCCAGGAGAGAGGATCAGTTTATCGTAGAAGTCTTCAAATACCTCTCCGGTTTCAAGATTTTTAACGGAAACACTCTTTTTATCCGGATGAATGGCAACTACCTCATGGCGAACTTTCATATCCACGCGAAATCTGGAGTAAAAGCTCTCCGGAGTCTGTAAAGTCAATGCCTCAGGATCTGTGATCGTATCTCCGATATAGTAAGGGAGACCGCAGTTCGCGTAGGAAATATACCCGGAGCGCTCATATACTACGATAGAGGCCTTTTCATCTAATCTTCTAATTCTAGCTGCAGCAGTAGCACCACCTGCTACCCCGCCTACAATAATAACCTTCATACCTAATTTTCCATCCTTCCGGTATAATCGGCAATGCCGCCAATATCATTTACATTTGTATATCCCATGTAGCTAAGAAGAACGCTGGCCTGACGGCTTCGAACTCCTGAATGACAGTAAACAAACACTGGGATATTTTCATTGTTGATAAATGTCGATATTTTGTCAAGCTGCGGCAGAGGTAAATTTTTGCTGCCAGGAATATGTTCCAGATCAAACTCTTCTTTGGAACGAACATCTAAAAGTAATGCTCCGGGAGTTGAATGAAAAGATTTGATTCCCTGATTGATATTTTGCTGTTTTACTCTATTTAATAATGACATAGCTTGTCCTCACTTTTCCTTTTGATAATCCTAATATACAAAAATAGAAGATATCAAACCGTGATATAATCACCTACAAAGCAATTGGTATTTCACGCCAGATACTGCTATAATCTAGGAAAAGAGCAGGGAATTCCAGAGGATTTGGTGGAGGAATTTCTTAGTCGTAACCCGATTTGCTGGTGCGCCAAACAAAATGGAGAGATTATTGGGACAGCCATTGCTTGGATGGAAGATGGTATCATGCATTGGGGCAGATTTGTCGTTTTACCACCGTATCGTGGCAAAAAAATAGGTCCAAAGCTTGCAAAATATTCCTCTGAGGATTTATTTTCCATGGGTGTAGAGGAAATTCATATGACAGCCAGAGATACGACGGTAAAGATTGTTTGTGATATGGGTGGAGAAGTGACCGGGGAATCTTATGAATTCTATAAAGGATGTGTAACACCAGTTGTATTAAAGAGAGGAAATTATCGATGAAGATCTACGTAGATGCAGATGCCTGTCCGGTGGTTAGGATTGTAGAACGACTTGCAAAAAAGCATGAAGTGCCATGTGTGCTGCTATCCGATACCAATCATGTGATTGATTCGGATTATAGTGAAGTCATTGTGGTTGGCGCCGGCGCGGATGCGGTGGATTATAAACTGATTTCTCTTCTAAAAAAGAGAGATATTTGTGTATCCCAGGATTACGGGGTAGCAGCAATGGCGTTAAGTAAAGGCTGCTATGCAATCCATCAGAGCGGAAAGTGGTACACCAATGAAAACATTGATCAGATGTTAATGGAACGCCATATCGCAAAGACGGAGAGAAGAAAAACAAAGAAACATCATTTAAAAGGACCTTCTAAGAGAACGATAGAGGACGATAAAAGGTTCGAAGAGGCTTTTGAAAAAATGATTCTAAAGGCGATAGCGGAAAATAATGCTAAAGTCTAAGAAAACCAATGGCCCATGCATGTTATAAATGCATGAGCATAATCGATTTTAAAAAAATTTAAAGATTCATCATATTTGACAACTTGGAAGTGGATTACATCTTCTTTGTTGGCTTAATAAGTGATAGTACGTCACGGCAGGATATCAACTGACCCTCGAAAAAGCTTTTAAAATCAACGTTTTTCGGCACTCGAACACCCTCAAGTACGCCATTTTGTACGCCAAATTTTTTTGAAGCCCCGATATGAAAAATGCACGTTTTGAACCGATTTTGACCGTGAAAATTGAATGATCACGGAGGAAATCAATATGAAAAATCAGAAAAACTGTATGTCTGTGGGAGACTATTTCATCCCGGCAATCGAATTAAAACCAGTGGAAGATAAGGTTTTGAACAAGTACGGGAGAATGCGCAGAGCATTTCTGCAGGAGCAAAAGCCGATGCTTTTCGATGATTTGGTGCTGACAGAGCAACTGTTCCCGCATTTGTATGAAGTGCAGGAAGTGGCAACGAAAAGAGTGGAAGTCATTATGGCAGGATTACTGGAAAAGAATCCGGCACCAGATAAGGAAGCGGACGCCATGGCTTGGGTAAGGCACATGAATCTGCTGAAAGCGATGGCGGAGGAAGTAGTGGTCAGAGAAGTAATTTATACATAATGAGAAGTGGAACCAGCTCGGAAACGAGCTGGTTTCTTTATCGGCAAAATTGCCGGTGAGTCACATGGATATTGATAAAAATGTGAATCTTTCCACATTTTTATGTGTCTTATGGTGATAGTAAAGGATAAAAGATGCCGGAAACGGCAAAAATAAGAGAAAACAGCATGATTAAAAGTTTGATATTTTGCCGATGATGTGCTATACTATATTATAGTAAAGTGTAAATTTAGATTTGATTTATAACGGAGGAGAGCAGATGCGATACCTTTCAGTTACTGAAATAGCGAAAAAATGGGATGTGTCGGAACGCAGCGTTAGAAATTACTGTGCACATGGACGTGTAAACGGTGCTTTTCTTACCGGTAAGACTTGGAATATTCCTGAGAATGCAGAAAAACCGGAGCGTTCCAATAAAAAGAAAGAACAGCCAATTACTTTGCTGGATATTCTGCAGGAGCAGAAAGCCAGTAAGTGTTCCGGCGGCATTTACCATAAGACACAGATTGATTTAACATACAACTCCAATCATATTGAAGGCAGCCGTCTGACTCATGATCAGACCAGATATATCTTCGAAACCAACACCATCGGTGTAGAAAAAGAAGTGCTGAATGTGGACGATGTGATTGAAACAGCAAATCATTTCCGTTGTATTGATATGATTATAGACAATGCCAAGGCTGCTCTGACAGAGAAGTTTATCAAAGAACTTCATCTGATCTTGAAAAACGGTACCAGTGATTCCAGAAAAGATTGGTTCGCTGTAGGCGATTATAAAAAGATGCCGAACGAAGTCGGTGGTATGGATACCGCCCTTCCGGAAGAAGTTGCCGATAAAATGAAAGCTCTGCTGACAGAGTACAACGGAAAAGAAGAAAAGACTTTTGAGGATATTCTGGATTTCCATGTGAAGTTTGAGAGAATCCATCCGTTCAAGGACGGCAATGGTCGTGTGGGCAGATTGATTATGTTTAGGGAATGCCTGAAGTACAATATCGTGCCGTTTATTATCGAGGATAATCTGAAGATGTTCTATTACCGAGGACTAAAAGAATGGAATAATGAAAAAGGCTATCTGACAGATACCTGTCTGACAGCACAGG
>ERZ1032130.475-NODE-475-length-9971-cov-4.727309_pt1 | contig 9971 bp, 13 predicted proteins | sample MGYA00517879_ERZ1032130 | MGnify/ENA primary metagenome ERZ1032130 (study PRJEB33719, sample SAMN04262597) | wastewater metagenome | biome: rural village; feature: animal feces; material: feces | host: Bos taurus | place: El Salvador | collected 2012-01-31 ...
ATATATCCTCCAGAGCCGCTCCCTTTCCCATGACTGGGAAAGGGCGGGGGGATTGGGCTGAAGTATCTTTCTTCAATGAATGGAGGTTTTGACAATGAAACGGCCACTTGCTTATATTACCGCCGGATGGCTTGGCGGTGACAGTGAAAACGCGGAACAGGCGGCCCGCTACTGCCGGGCGGTATATGAGGCGGGATTTTCGCCCATCTGCCCTACCCTGTATCTGCCCTTATTCCTCAATGACGCAGTGCCGGAGGAGCACAAAAGCGGTATTGACATGAGCCGCGACCTGCTCCGCCGCTCCCATGTGCTGGTAGTCTGCGGCCATACTATGACCGAGGCCATGAAAAACGACATCGCTGTTGCCCAGCGGCTGGGGATTACTGCTACCACCCTTGAGGGCATCCTTACCGTCAAGGGACAGGGCCGCCGCTGATGGCGGCCCTTTTCGAAGCCTACATCACGAACCTGGGAAAATATAACGAGGGCGAGCTGGTAGGAGAAACGCTGAAATTCCCCACCACCACGGAGGAGGTGCAGGCGCTCCTAAAGCGCATCGGCGTGGATGGCGTGCGGTATGAAGAGTTTTTCATTACCAGCTTTGACGGCGATGTGCTGGGGCTCTATGACTATCTGACGGAATACGAAAACCTTGACGAGCTCAACCATCTGGCCTGCCTGCTTTCCGAACTGGAACAAAGCGATTTGGAGAAATTCGAGGCTGTGATCGACAGCGGCGAACACACTTCCAGCGTGGCCGACCTTATCAACCTCACGCAGAACCTGGACTGTTTTGAATTTTATCCCGGTGTGGGGGATGATGAAACGCTGGGCCGTATCTATGTGGAGGACATGGAGGCCATTGATGTGCCGGAGCATTTGCTGAATTATTTTGACTATGAGGCATACGGGCGGGATATTCGGATTAACGAGGACGGCCACTTTGCCCCCGGAGGCTATGTGCTGAATAACGGTGGGAAATTCATCGAGCACTACCACGGGATCGAGGACATCCCCGCCGAGCACAGGGTTTTCTCCTACCCGAAACTTTCTATCAGGGAACAGATGGCGGCCTACAAAGAGATTATTGACGGTTCCTCTTTGGAAGGCTATCGGAAACTTTCCCATAAGGAGCGTGAGGAACGATAGGCGGCACTTCGAGACACTTTGTCCCGAGGCGGCCGCCGGAAAGACCTGCTAATGAAAGTCAAGTAGGAATTTCAAGATCTTAAGTCAGAAAAAAGGCCACACGAAGCCAGACCGCTGAGCGCTCCAAAATTGAAACGGCGGTCGACCAGAGAGATGTTCAGTATGAAATCAGATCCGCGCCAGTGTGTTTAGATAAGCAGTTACCGAGGCGTAGTAGATACGCAGGAACTTGTTGGCAGAAGCCATCATGTAGACCTTGTAGGGCTTTCCTTCGGAACGCTTTTTGTCCATGAATTGGTACACGGGTTCGTCCAAAGGGGCGCTTTGCAGATAAATGCCCATCACAAGGAACAAAGTTCTGCGCAGAGCGGCGGAACCCCGTTTGGAGATGCTGCGGCTGTGTATGTCCATTTGGCCAGACTGGCAAGGAGGTGCGTCAATGCCGGCAAAGGCAACCAAAGCCTTTTTGGAGTGGAACCGGCGCACATCGCCAATTTCAGCCATGAGCTGCGGACCGAGCGTAGAACCAACGCCGAACATTTCCATGACCACGGGATATTCGGGCAGGGAAGCGGCCAAAGACTGCATCTCCTGTTTGAGTGCGGCGAGTGCAGCAGAGGTTGCCTTAAGCTGTGCAATTGCCTGTTGTACCAAGAGCTTGGTTGTCTCATTTCGGGGCATAACGCCAATGCAGCTTTGCGCTTTGGAATGAATTTCAAACGCCTTCTCCTGACTGAAATAGTACCCATGTTTTCTGCACCATTTCAGGTATCTGGCAGAAAAAGATTTCAGGGACAATGTTGAAACGCACCGGCAATGCCAGAAGGTCGAGACGAAATCCACCCATTTCTCACTTCCGTCGGCACGGGGGGAGCTATTGAACAGTCGATTGACCTCCGGGAATACCGCATCCAGCAAGGAAATCAGGTTGTTTTTCAACATGGTCTGTACCTTGGAATATTGCTGGTACTGCCGGTAGCAGTTTTTCAAAAGTAGCCGGGTATCTTCCTCCGGGACATACCTGGGCAGCGTAAGCCAGTGGTCAAGCCCGTAGTTGGCCAGCTTCACAGCGTCCTTCTTGTCTGTCTTGGCTCGTCTTAAACTGTTGTTCCCGTAGTCATGTACCAGCATTGCATTGACTACGGAGACATAAAGCCCTGCATCGTGGAGCAGCCAAGCCACTGGTGTATGGTAATTGCCCGTGGATTCCATGACCACACGGGTCTCGCCGTCCAGGCTTTTGAGCAGCTTTGCCAACTCGCTTAGTTCACTGGCGGTGTGCTGCACTTCAAAGGGGGAAATCACCACCTCTCCGAAGGGGCGCATGACGGCAATCATGCTTTTTCCTTTGGAAACATCGATGCCAACGCAGTTCATTCACATTCCTCCAATATCAAGAATCTGCAACCGGAATCCATCTTTTCTCGCTGCCGATTCAATCTATTGTGTGACGCGAACTCCCCGGCATCCGGTGGTTCAACCTGCTCAAATCGAACGCTGCAACAAGAGGATGACTGACAGTCTTTCCGGCGGACATAGAAGCCCAAGGAGGCGATGGTCAGCCAGTTGCTCCTCTCATTGTAGCTTAAGCACGAGATGGAGGGAAAGCCGGACTGGCTGCCCGGCTTTCCTGTCCAAATATATTGTAATAGGAGGCGGTATAACTGATTGATGAAGATGTTTCCCGGCGTACCATAGCAATTTCTGTCCGGGCAAGCAAGCTGACGGCGCGGGGCCTTGCCTATGTGCTGGGGGCTGTGGGCCGGAAGATCCGCAAGGCTTACCGGGAACACCAGACGCCCCACGGCAGGCAGAGCGTGAAAAAGCTCATGGGACACGGAGCGGCTGCAAACAGCATCGAGCTTTCCGGGGACACGAAAGCATTTGACCGGGTGGCCCGGAAGTGGAATGTGGACTATGCCTTTTATAAAACCGGGCCGGACAAATACCTGTTGTTTTTCAAGTCGGGGCAGGCGGATGCGATCACCGCCTGCTTTTCTGAATACTCGCGGAAGGTGCTGAATAAATCCAAATCCCGCCGCATCCCCATCCGGGAACAGCTTAAACAGGCGGCGGATCAGCTTGCAAAGGAAAAGCCCCGCAAGCGGGAACGGGTAAAGGAGGCGGTTCGTGAGGACAGATAACATTAAAAAATATGTACTTCCAAACATCCCCTATCTGTTTGTGCTGTGGGCCTGCTTAAAGCTGGGGACGGCTTACCGTCTGGCCGCTGGCGCGGATTTCGCCCATAAGCTCATGGGACTGGGGCAGACCATCGGCCCGGCCTTTGCCGACTTTGCGCCGGGGCTTGCTCCCTTTGACTGGCTCATCGGCATTGTAGGTGCAGTGGGGTTCCGCCTGCTGATCTACTTCAAAAGCAAGAACGCAAAGAAATTCAGGCGGGATGAAGAATACGGATCGGCCCGCTGGGGCACCGAAAAAGACATCAAGCCCTTTGTCGATCCGAAGTTTGAAAACAACATCATTTTGACCGGGACAGAGTTCCTTACCATGAACACTCGACCGAAAAGCCCGGCCAACGCCCGCAATCTCAACGCCTGCGTGATCGGTTCGTCCGGCTCGGGAAAAACCCGCTTTTGGCTCACGCCGCAGATATTGCAGGCCAGCGCGGATAAAAACGGCGGATGCAGCTATGTGTGCGTCGATCCGAAAGGCGGGGTGCTCTCCCAGGTGGGCTCTTTCTTACAGCGGCGCGGGTATCGGATCAAGGTGTTCAATTCCATTGATTTTTCAAAATCCATGCACTATAATCCGCTGGCCTATATCAAGAACGAGGCCGACATCCTTAAATTTGTGGATGCGCTGATTTCCAATACCAAAGGCGAGGGCAAGGAAGGCGATCCGTTCTGGACGAAGGCCGAAACGCTTTTGTACTGCGCTTTGATTGCCTATATCATTTTCGAGGGCCCCGCCGAGGATCGAAACATGAATACGCTGGTGGATATGATTTCCGGCATGGAAGTAAAGGAGGACGATGAAAACTACTTAAACGCCGTGGACTAATCTATCAATACCATCTATTGACTTGATCCTGGAGCAGAAGCAGATTCGGCATGAGTTGCTGACTGCTACTCAAGAGCAAGTTGCCCAGATAGAAACTTTGCTTACCGCAAAGCAGTTTTTACGTCTCTGGATGTACTGCGTTGAAGGCAAGACAGAGGAAGAAATTGCTGTGGCTTCAGGCATCACTCAGCAGGCTGTATCCAAATCTCTGGCTTTATCCATGAAAAAAACAAAAAAATTTTTGAAGTCGTTTTGAAATGGGTTGTGAAAACGCCTTAAAAACGGCGATTAGTGAAGGGATAATTTTTCTCCCTGCTACGAACCTTGACAAATACTGCCCCAGGTGGTCATATCCGGCAACTTGAATACGTTAGCTGACGGAGCCAGCGTCAGGCCGAGTGCGCGAAGACCACCTGTGCGGAGCATCTCCGCATCAAAGGACGGCCAATTAAGGTGCAGAGCGATACCCACTCAGGCCAAGACAGCCTTGGCAAGCTGTCCCCGCCATGATCCCGTCAGTCCACAATGATACTCCTGTACGCAGCTCCGGGCGTTCCCCGGAGGGGTGAGAGTCCCGTGATGTGTGCCAGCACAGTTCAATGTTGCCGCCCCGCCTGGGGAAGTAGTGTCAAGTACAGGCAAAGGAAAATATATATCTGCGCAGGTCATAACCCTGCGGTGCGACCTGCGCAGCTTCCTTTACTTATTCGTAGCAGAAGAAAAATACACATGCTATATGGAAAATAAACCTTTCCACTCCGTGTATCGCGGAGACATATTCTATGCGAATCTCGAACCGGTCGTTGGCTCTGAGCAAGGAGGCATTCGCCCGGTACTGGTTATCCAGAACGACATAGGAAATCGCCATAGTCCCACGGTCATCGTGGCAGCGATCACCAGCCGCATAAAACACCGCCATCAGCCGACCCATGTACATCTGGATGGAAGGCAGTGCGGATTACCAAACGACTCCACCATCATGCTGGAACAGATCCGGACGCTGGACAAGCAACGCTTGCTCGGCTATGTTGGCAGAGTTGGCAAAGCTAAAATGAAAGAGGTGGACAAGGCGCTCGAAATCAGCGTCGGTACATCTAAGAAGCCGCTGCCACCTTAGTGAGTACAGCGACACCCTGGCCGCAGTTCAGAAATGAGCTGCGGCCTATTTTTACATATCAAACACCATTGGGCCGCTCACGGTTCAATGGGCGGTCCCTCATGCATAGGAAGCATCGCCATGAATAAATACGCCAAATACACCATGTTCGATAAATACCCGGAAGTCGTGGAGGTGGATGACCTCCGCAAGATGCTGGGCGGCATCAGCCGAAAGCTGGCCTATAAGCTCCTGGCCGATAAAGAGATCCAGGCAGTCAAAGTCGGCAGAACATATAAGATCCCCAAAGTCTGCATCATCGAGTATCTGATGGGCGAAGAAATGTGCCACATCGAGCTCTCCTGACCGGATTCCAAATCGGAAAAATCTTTGAAATTATCGTGGTCGTCTGCCATAAAATCGTAGAAAAATCGAGTGGTTTTTCTCCACTTGGGGTATAGCTATTCCAAAACCTTTGTGGTATGTTTGGGGTGTCAGTGGCAGGCAATACGACTACTTGTTATTACGAACAGGAGGATAAAAATGATAACAGGCAGCCTGCAACAGAAAAACGGTTATTACTATGCGGTTCTCTACATCAAGGTAGATGGCAAACGCAAGTGTAAATGGATTCCCACCAAGCTCCCCGTGAACGGTACCAGCAACCGAAAGGCGCAAAAAGCCTTCGATGAGATCCGTATCGAGTACGAGCGTGAGCAGGAAGAAATCCAGAGAAGGGAAGCAGAACTGGCCGAGCTGACCAAGAACACCCATCCGGATGCACTGCTTCCATTCACTGACTACATCGAAAAGTGGCTCAACAGCGCACGGCCTTCGCTGGCCACCACGACCTACCAGAGCTACTCCAACATGATCAAGGCCAGAATTCTGCCGTACTTCCAGCCCCTGGGTTTGGAATTGCGGGAGGTAACGCCCCAGCACATTGAGGACTTCTACCAGACGATTCTGGATGATAACTGCACCACCAACACGGTCATCCACTACCACTCCATTCTCCGCAAGGCGATGCAGGTGGCAGTGAAAAAGGACATCATCCCGAAGAACCCGGTGGATAAGGTACAGCGCCCCAAGAAAAATGTCTTCCACGGCAACTTCTATACCGAGGAGGAAATGATGACGCTGTTCGATGCCCTGTCCGGTGACCCTCTGGAGCTGTGCGTGAAAATCGCAGCCTACTACGGCCTGCGCCGGAGCGAAGTCCTTGGCCTGAGATGGGATGCCATCGATCTGGAACGCAAGACCATCTCCATCAACCACAAGGTCATCGAAGCCGAGGTGGATGGAAAGTTCATCCCCGTAGGCGAGGATGTCCTCAAGACCAAGTCCAGCTTCCGCACCTTGCCGCTCATCCCTGAAGTGGAGAAGCTCCTGCTGGAGGAAAAGGAAAAGCAGGAAATGTTCCGTCGACTCTTCAAAAAGTCCTACTGCCGAGATTACCTCGACTACATCTGCGTCGACCAGACTGGTAAGCTCTTGAGTCCAAACTATGTGACGGAACATTTCGCATGGCTCATCGAGAAGTATGACCTGAAAAAGATCCGCTTCCACGACCTCAGACACACCTGCGCCAGCCTGCTTCTCAGCAATGGAATCTCCATGAAGCAGATCCAGATCTGGCTGGGACACAGCACCTTCGCAACAACCGCAGACATTTATGCGCATCTGGATTTCACTGCACAGGAAGAATCCGCAAATGCAATGAGCGGAATGTTCACCCGTGCGACTGCAGAACAGCCTGCGTAAGCAAAAGAAAAAGCCTGCAGTGGCGAACCACTGCAGGCCGATGGCGGAGATGGAGGGATTCGAACCCCCGGTACCCAAAGGTACAACTGATTTCGAGTCAGCCTCGTTACGACCACTTCGATACATCTCCCTATTGTATTCCCAACGCTTTCCGGGTTTCTCGCCGGTCCAAACCCAAGCGTAGAAAATGTTAGAAAAGCGTAGAAAAACCGTAGATATTAAGTTTAGAAAAAAGTAGACAAGCCGAAAAGTCCAGCAATATCAAGGGTTTTCGGAGATGGGGCATCTACAGACCTACACGATTTCGAGTCACGCCTCTTCGACCAGCTTGAGTACTGCTCCATAACAGAGCCATTATAACAGCACTTTGGAGAAAAAGCAATCACTTTCTCGATGGTTTCACATTTTCGTCCGGGCGGATGTCCCCTGCGATGGGGCCGTGCCTGGCCTCGAAGGCCGCGATGTCGTCCCGGACCAGCACCAGAATGTGGCTGTTGACACTGCGGCCCTCATAATCCGCCACAAAGCCGATCTTTTCCAGCATCTCCTCTTCAATTCGGATGGATACGCTTTTGACTGCCATAAACACCACTCTGTAGATACATAGTGTGTCCATGATATAGCTAACTGAGCATATTTTGTCGAAAATAGATATATGATATATCCATTAAATTTACGGAGGTAATGTTATGGAATACACACCCGAGGAGCGGCTGGCGCGGCTCTGGGCGCTGGCCGCAGAGGATCCGGACTGTCAGTTCTGCAAAAATGAGCTGCTGGAAGCAAAAGAACGTCTGGAAAAACGCACGGCCCGGATGAGCCGGAAACGAAGTGCACAATTCTGGCAGTACCCCGCATGTGCCCACACCTTCTTCGGACGGGTCCTGGAGCTCGCAGCCAGACAGATGCGCTTTCCGGAGGAGGAATGACCGTATGCATGACAACGCCCCGGACATTCGTCCGGGGCGTGCGATGCTCAGTAGGGTGCGCGGGGGATGATGACTGCTGCGATGATGTAGGCCAGAACGCCGCTGCCGCCTGCGCAGGTCAGCAGCACCGCACCCAGGCGGATCAGCGTGGGGTCGATGCCGAAGTACTCGGCGATGCCGCCGCAGACGCCGTCAATCATCCTGTTCTGATTGGATTTATACAGCTTCTTGTTTTCCATGGTTCTTTACTCCTCGACGATCACAAAATCGGGATCCTCCGCCGTGGGTTCCGTTTTGGGCTCTTCCTCGGCCTTGGGCTGAGCCGTCACATTGGTGACGTTCCGGCGGTCCTTCAGATTCTCGATCCGGGCCAGGGCTGCGTCGATGGCATCGATTTCGGCGGTCAGATCGGCGGTTTCCCCGCTCTTCAGGGCCTTGTAATACCGCTTGCCCAGGTCCCTGTAGGCATCACTGAGCTTCTGCTTTTCGGCGGCGACGCTCACCTCATTGGCCACATTGCCTGCGGCCCGTCTGGCCGCGGCACCCAGCTTGTCAAATAATTCATGCATCTTCATTTCCTCCTTTGTCAGTTTCCAAAACCCGGTTGGCGAATAGGGGCTTCGCCGGGGGCTTGATTACAAAATATGCCAGTACGGCGGCTGCGGCCAGACAGCTCACGGCTGCCAGAAGCTGGCTGACCCGGATGCCGGTGCCGGGGATATACAGGCTGTCGGTCCGCAGACCCTCGATGAATGTCCGGCCCAGGCCGTACCAGAACACATAGCCCAGGGCGATCTGGCCGTCATAGGTACGCTTCTTCGACAGGAAGTGCAGGATCACGAAGCCAAGGGCATTCCACACGGACTCATACAGGAAGGTGGGGTGGTGATAGGTGAAGGTATGGGTCAGAGGGCTGTACAGGCCCATCCGCAGGAAGCTGTCCGTTTCGGCACCGAAGGCCTCCCGGTTGAAGAAATTGCCCCAGCGGCCGATGGCCTGGCCGATCAAAAAGCCCAGCAGCACCAGGTCCAGGGCAGTGCCCAGGGGAATCTTCTTCACCCTGCAGAACACAATCCCACCCGCCACAGCGCCCAGGACGCCGCCGTAGATGGCGATGCCGCCCTGCCAGATGTAGAGCACGGAGATGGGATTGTCCGCGTACAGCTCCCAGGAAAAGGCGCAGTAGTAGAGCCGGGCGCACAGGAGCGCAAAGGGTGTCACCCACAGCACGCCGTCCAGGACATGGTCCTCGGTCACGCCGAACTCTTTGGTCCGGCGCATGGCATAGACCACCGCCAGGATCAGACCGGCGGCGATGATGAGTCCGTACATGCGGATGCTCAGCGGACCCAGCGAAAACTCGCGGGCCGGGTCGATGTTGATCCCCAGGCTGGGGAAGGAAATATTGGTATAGCGATACATCAGTGCACTCCTTTCAGTGTTCGTCGTTCTGCTTGCTGCGGGGATCGATGATGGACAGGCTGCATGTTTCGGGCCGCACATTGTCGGCAATGTACTGCCGGACCTCATCAATGGTGACCTCCTCGAAGAGGACAGGGAAGTCAAAATAATCGCAGTCCTCCATGTGATAGGCACACAGCCGGAAGCAGGTGCCGTCGAAGGAGGTCAGGTGCTTGAACCGGCCGCCCAGGAAGCTGCGCTTGACCCGGTCGAAGCTCTCCCGGTCCAGACCGTTTTCGGCCAGGAATTTTGCTTCGTTCAGGATACAGCTGCGGACCTCCTCGGGGTCCAGGGAATCGCCGCCGCAGGTCAGGACAGCGGTGCCGTTTCCGAATTCCTCACCGCCGCCGAAGCTGGAATCGATGAGCCCGTCCTCGTAGAGCCACTGGTACAGCTGGCTGGACTGGCCGAAGAGCATCTCGGCGGCGATGCCCGCCACCAGCTCCTGATGGGCAAAGTCCCGGCCCCTGGGGGGCGGCGGGCACTTAAAGGCCAGCTGGAAGGTGGTCATGGCCACATCCATCTCCCGGCGGGAGAGCTGGCAGACG
>ERZ1032130.477-NODE-477-length-9898-cov-6.399167_pt1 | contig 9898 bp, 8 predicted proteins | sample MGYA00517879_ERZ1032130 | MGnify/ENA primary metagenome ERZ1032130 (study PRJEB33719, sample SAMN04262597) | wastewater metagenome | biome: rural village; feature: animal feces; material: feces | host: Bos taurus | place: El Salvador | collected 2012-01-31 ...
CATGCAATCGTATGGCAGTGCAGAAGAACGTCTGAATACTGTGATTCCTTAAAGGAAAAAGGATTGACAGATATGTTCAGACAGAAGACCGGTCTTGTAATTGATGCTTATTTTTCAGGAACAAAGGTAAAATGGATTCTTGATAATGTTCCGGGAGCAAGAGAAAGAGCAGAAGCAGGTGACCTTTTATTTGGTACAGTGGAAACATGGCTGATCTGGAAATTGACCAAGGGGGCAGTTCATGTAACAGATTATTCCAATGCTTCCCGTACAATGTTATTTAACATTAATACATTAGAATGGGATGATGAGATTCTTACAGAGCTTAACATACCAAAGAGCATGCTTCCGGAAGCAGAGCCTTCCAGCTGTGTCTATGGTGAAGCAGATCCTTCATTCTTAGGCGGATCAATCCCAATCGCAGGTGCTGCAGGGGATCAGCAGGCTGCTTTATTCGGACAGACGTGTTTTACCGCAGGTGAGGCAAAAAATACATATGGAACAGGGTGCTTTTTATTGATGAATACAGGTGAAAAACCGGTATTCTCCAATAACGGACTGGTAACTACCATAGCATGGGGACTTGATGGAAAAGTAAATTATGCATTGGAAGGTTCTATTTTTGTAGCAGGCGCTGCCATTCAGTGGCTTCGTGACGAGATGAGACTGATTGACTCAGCAGCGGATTCCGAGTATATGGCTAAAAAAGTAAAGGATACAAACGGATGCTATGTGGTTCCGGCTTTTACAGGCCTGGGTGCGCCTCACTGGGATCAGTATGCCAGAGGCACTATTGTAGGCATCACACGTGGCGTTAACAAATACCATATCATTCGTGCCACATTGGAATCTCTGGCATATCAGGTAAATGACGTGCTGGCGGCTATGAAGGCAGATTCCGGTATTGAGCTTGCAGCGTTAAAGGTTGACGGCGGTGCAAGTGCCAATGATTTTTTAATGCAGACACAGGCAGACATCATCAATGCTCCGGTGAATCGACCTGTATGTGTAGAAACAACAGCCATGGGTGCTGCATATCTTGCCGGTCTTGCGGTTGGATATTGGTCAAGCAAAGAAGAGGTGATCAAAAACTGGGCAATCGATGCTACATTTAAACCTTTAATTGCAGAAGAAGACAGAAGGGATAAAATCAAAGGCTGGAATAGAGCGGTGAGGTATGCATATGGATGGGCAAAAGAAGATGTATGATGTCATAATTATCGGAAGCGGAGTATCCGGCGCTGCTTCTGCGAGAGAATTATCCCGCTATAAAGTGAATGCATGTGTATTGGAAAAAGAGGAGGATGTTTGCTGCGGTACTTCTAAAGCAAACAGTGCCATTGTACATGCCGGCTATGACGCTGCCAATGGTTCTTTGATGGCAAAGCTGAATGTTCGGGGAAACGAATTGATGGAAGGACTTTCGAAGGAATTGGATTTTCCTTTTCAAAGGAATGGCTCTCTTGTTATTTGCCGTGCAGAGGAAGATCTGCCAAATTTACAGGCTTTGTATGAAAGAGGCATAAAAAACGGTGTGAAGGATTTACGTATCATTTCCAGGGAAGAGGTTCTGGAAATGGAGCCTAATATTACAGAAAATGTGGTAGCTGCATTATATGCTCCGACAGGCGGCATTGTATGTCCTTTTCATCTGAATATTGCATTGGCAGAAAATGCAAATGCCAATGGTGTTGAGTTTAAATTTAATACAGAAGTTCTGGATATTAAAAAGATAGATGATCATTTTGAACTTCAGACCAGTCAGGGACTGTACAAAACTAGGTATGTTGTGAATGCGGCAGGTGTCTATGCGGACAAGTTCCATAACATGGTAAGTGAAAACAAGATTCATATCACACCAAGACGTGGGGACTACTGCCTTTTGGACAAGACTGCAGGAGCTCATGTTGGCTGTACAATTTTTGCGCTTCCCGGAAAACTCGGTAAGGGTATTTTGGTTACACCAACGGTACACGGTAATTTACTGATTGGACCAACTGCTGTTAACATCGAAGATAAAGAAGGTGTCAATACAACGGCAGCAGGTTTGGCGGAAGTGATCCGGAAAGCAGGAGAAACTGTGAAGGATATCCCGATGGGTCAGGTAATTACATCCTTTGCAGGCTTGCGTGCCCATGAAGACAACCACGAATTTATCATTCAGGAAGTAGAGGACTGCAAGGGATTTATTGACTGTGCAGGTATCGAATCCCCGGGGCTTGCAAGCTCACCTGCTGTAGGGGAAATGGTAGCAGGTATTTTAAAAGACCTGATGGAACTGGAAGAAAAAGGAGACTTTATTGCAGACAGAAAAGGAATCCTGAATCCGGAGACTCTCTCAAAAGAGGAAAGAAAAGCACTGATCAAAGAAAATCCCGCATATGGTAATATCATCTGCCGTTGTGAAATGATTACGGAAGGTGAGATCATTGATGCCATCAGACGTCCTCTTGGGGCAAAATCCTTAGATGCTGTAAAACGCAGAACAAGAGCCGGTATGGGACGCTGTCAGTCCGGATTTTGTGCTCCAAGAACTATGGAAATTTTAGCAAGAGAACTGGGAGTTGATATGTCAGAAATTACAAAAACAGGCGGAAACTCTAAGATGATTGTTGGAATTAATAAAGATCGTCTATAGGAAAGCGGGGGCATACACATGAAATTATATGATATCGTAATTATAGGGGGCGGTCCTGCCGGTCTTGCTGCTGCAGTTTCCGCAAAAGAAAATGGAAATGACAGTGTTTTGATTTTGGAAAGAGACCGGGAGCTTGGAGGTATTTTAAATCAGTGTATTCATAATGGATTTGGTCTTCATACATTTAAAGAAGAATTGACAGGTCCTGAATATGCAGGCAGATTTATTGAAAAAGTTCATGATCTTGACATTGAATACATGCTGGGCACGATGGTTATGGATATTTCCAAAGACAAGGTAGTTACGGCAATGAACCGTGAGGAAGGTCTGTTTGAGATTCAGGCCAAAGCCATTATTCTGGCGATGGGATGCAGGGAGCGTCCGCGAGGAGCCTTAAATATTCCGGGATACCGTCCGGCTGGTGTTTTTTCAGCGGGTACGGCACAGAGACTGGTAAATATGGAAGGTTATCTACCGGGGCGTGAGGTAGTTATTCTTGGTTCCGGAGATATCGGACTGATCATGGCCAGAAGAATGACACTGGAAGGCGCAAAGGTAAAGGTTGTGGCAGAGTTGATGCCATATTCCGGCGGATTAAAGAGAAATATTGTGCAGTGTCTGGATGATTTTGGGATTCCGTTAAAATTAAGTCATACGATTGTTGATATTGACGGCAAGGATCGTGTAAAAGGCATTACGCTGGCACAGGTAGATGAAAAAAACAAACCGATTCCAGGAACAGAAGAATATATTCCATGTGATACTTTGTTATTATCCTGCGGTTTGATACCGGAAAATGAACTTTCAAGAGGACTTGGTGTTGATATGGAACGAGTAACAAATGGTCCGGTCGTAAACGAGAGTCTTGAAACGAGTGTAGAAGGTGTGTTTGCCTGCGGAAATGTGCTTCATGTGCATGATCTGGTAGATTTTGTTTCAGAAGAAGCAGCAATGGCAGGTAAAAATGCAGTCAGATATATTAAGGGTGAAACAGTAAAAGAAGCTGCAAGAATTGATATCATTCCAAAAGACGGCGTACGTTATACCGTGCCAAAATATATCCGTCCGGATAATATGGAAGATGAACTGACCGTACGTTTTCGTGTGGGCGGTGTATACAAAAACTGCTATATCAGCACATACTTTGATGAGGAACGTGTCATGAGAAGAAAACGTCCGGTAGTGGCTCCGGGTGAAATGGAAGAAATTAAACTGTCAAAAGAGAAGCTTCTACAATATCCGGGGCTGAAGACAGTTACCGTAAAGATCGAGGAGGCATAGGTGGTTATGGAAAAAAGAGGTCTCATTTGTATTGGCTGCCCTTTAGGCTGTATGCTTACGGTAGAAATGAATGGTGCAGAGGTAATTAACGTAACCGGAAATACCTGCAAAAGAGGAAAAATCTATGCTGAAAAAGAAGTGACCAATCCAACACGTATTGTAACTTCATCAGTCAGAGTGACAGGCGGAGACAGACCATGTGTTTCCTGCAAAACAAAAAGTGATATTCCAAAATCTAAAATTTTCGATATTGTACGTGCATTAAAGAATGTCGAGGCAGAAGCACCAATTCATATTGGTGATGTTCTGGTAGAAGACGTGGCCGGAACGGGGGTTCAGATGGTTGCTACTTCCCATGTAAAAGCTGTATAGAAAACACCTGTAACCCGGTGTTCATAAACGTGGGCCTAAGAGTAGGTGCCGACGGTTTTTATGAGGGAATGAAATCTCTTGGACTGCTATCAAAAACCGGCATTGATATTCCGGGCGAGGCCGGTACTATCATGCACAAGAAGGAAACCATCGGCCTGGTAGAGCTTGCCACAATGTCATTTGGCCAGTCTTTCCAGATCACCCCAATGCAGCTTGCTGCCACGGTAAGTTCTATCATTAACGGTGGAATGAGAGTGACACCTCATTTTGCCAGGGAAATTCGCGACGATGAAGGAACTCTTATAAAAACTCTGGATTATGGAAACGGGGAACATATTATTTCAGAAGAAACCTCCGCTACCATGAGAATGCTGTTAGAAAGCGTAGTGGCCGAAGGAGGCGGTATCAAGGGACAGGTAGAGGGCTATCGTATTGGAGGAAAAACAGCAACCTCCCAGACCTTGCCTCGAAGTGCTCATCAGTACATTTCTTCCTTTGTCGGTTTTGCCCCGGCGGATGATCCTCAGGTTCTTGGTCTGGTAATCATTGCCAAGCCTACCGGCGTATACTACGGAGGAACCATTGCAGCACCGGTTTTACAGAGTATTTTTGAGAATATTTTACCTTATTTAGAAATAGAAACAGTTGAAAGTTCAGAATAAAAGAATTATACTTATAAATTGTATCATGATAAAATACATCGTTTGTCGGGTGCTGCGCAATCGATAAACAGAAAGATTCAGAAGAGGTGAAGTATGAACATTTATATAGCAGTCGCAATTCCCATTATGATTGCATTTGCTCTCAGTGTTGCGCTGGGACCGGTAATTATTCCGTTTCTTAGAAAGTTAAAATTTGGCCAGACAGTCCGTGATGATGGACCACAGTCTCATTTAAAGAAAAATGGTACACCAACCATGGGCGGTATCATTTTTCTTATCAGTGTGATTCTTACATCCTGCATCTACATGAAGGATTATCCTCAGATTATTCCAATTCTGTTTGTAACAGTGGGATATGGGGTGATCGGATTTCTGGATGATTATATCAAAATCGTATTAAAGCGTTCTGAAGGTCTGACACCTTCCCAGAAAATGTTTGGACAGATCATTGTAACAGGTGTATTTGCAGTGTACATGTACAAATTCTCAGGAATCTCCCTGGAAATGATCGTTCCGTTTTTCTCAGACGTGACATTAGATCTGGGATTTTTAACGATCCCGGTCATGTTCCTTGCAATCATCGGTACAGTTAACGGTGTTAACTTTACGGACGGTCTGGATGGTCTTGCCACAAGCGTAACGATCATGGTAGCAGTGTTCTTTGGCGTGGTTGCACTTGGTATGGGAAGTGGTGTATGGCCGATTGCATGTGCAGTCATCGGTGCATTGCTAGGCTTCTTATTGTTTAACGTACACCCGGCCAGTGTATTTATGGGAGATACAGGTTCTCTGGCTCTTGGCGGCTTTGTTGCGGCAATTGCATATATGCTTCAGATGCCGATCTTTATCCTGATCGTTGGCCTGATCTACTGGATTGAAATATTATCAGTCATCATTCAGGTGGGTTACTTTAAGATTTCTCATGGAAAGAGAATTTTCAGAATGGCGCCAATCCATCATCATTTTGAGCTTGGAGGATGGTCAGAAACAAAGGTAGTTGCAGTATTTACCATTGTAACTGCAATGTTATGTCTCATTGGCCTGATGGCACTGTAATACGGAGGAATTTATGAATTTTGAAAATAAAACTGTACTTGTATACGGTACCGGAATCAGCGGGATCAGCGCAGTTTCTTTATTGGAAAGTGTAGAGGCACGAGTGATCCTTTATGATGAAAACACAAAGCTTACAAAGGAAAAAGTAAAAGAAAAGCTTGCAGCAGGCTCCAAAGCAAAAATCATTCTTGGAGTTCTGAGTGAAGAGATTATCAAAACATTAGATATGGTGGTATTAAGTCCGGGAGTGCCGACAGATATTCCGGTGGTAGAAGGCTTTAAAAAGCGCGGAATCCCTGTCTGGGGAGAAATCGAGCTGGCGTACAGACTCTCAAAAGGCCGCGTTGTTGCGATTACCGGTACAAACGGAAAAACGACTACCACAACTTTAGTGGGAAAACTGATGAAAAACTACTTTGACAGTGTATTTGTGGTAGGAAACATTGGAAATCCATATACAGAAGCTGCAAAGGAAATGGTGGATGAGACTGTCACTGTTGCGGAGATTTCCAGCTTCCAGTTAGAAACTATTGAAGAGTTTCATCCGGTAGTCAGTGCGATTCTGAACATTACACCTGACCATTTAAACCGCCACCATACGATGGAATGCTACATAGAAACAAAAGAAAAGATTGCTTTGAATCAGACAAAAGATGATGTGTGCGTATTGAATTTTGATGATACTGTCACAAGAGATTTTGCAGATCATTGCAATGCATCGGTATTATATTTCAGTCGACTGCATAAATTGCAGAAGGGTGTGTATTTAGATGGCGATACTTTTGTATATTCAGACGGAGAGACAGCGACACCAATCTGTAAAACAACAGAGCTGAGGGTCCTTGGGGGACACAATCATGAAAATGTGATGGCAGCCATTGCCATGGCAGTAAGCATGAATGTGCCAATGGAAATCATCAGAAAAACAGTGATGGAATTTACAGCAGTGGAACACCGCATTGAATTTGTAACTGAAAAGAACGGTGTGGATTATTATAACGATTCCAAGGGAACAAACCCGGATGCTGCGATCAAGGGAATTCAGGCGATGAACCGCAAAACCGTTCTCATCGGCGGAGGATATGACAAAGGCTCCGACTATGATGAATGGATTGAAAGCTTTGATGGAAAAGTAACTTATCTGGTGCTTCTTGGAGCGACAAGAGAAAAAATTGCAGAATGTGCGAGAAAACATGGATTCGAAAATATTATTTTCGTAGAGACAATGGAAGAAGCCGTAAAGGTTTGTGCAGAAAAAGCAAATCCGGGTGAAGCAGTGCTGCTTTCCCCTGCATGCGCAAGCTGGGGCATGTTCGATAATTACGAACAGCGCGGACGAATTTTCAAAGAGCTTGTAAGAAAATTATAGGGAGAATTTTATGAATCATTCGGGAGCCGGAACGAAACGAGTAGATATGCCGTTACTCTTATCAGTTCTGGCTCTCGTTTTGTTTGGAATGGTCATGCTCTACAGCACCAGCTCTTATAATGGACTGGTGAAATTTGGAGACTCCTTCTATTATTTAAAAAAACAGTTTTTTGCTACCAGCCTGGGACTTTTGGCCATGTATCTTGTGGCAAATATTGATTATCATATCTGGTCGGCATTTGCGGTGGGAGGTTATGTTTTATCTGCAATTTTATCTACACTGGTATTGTTTATAGGGCAGGAGATAAACGGCTCAAAACGGTGGCTGGCGTTGGGACCATTGTCTTTTCAGCCGTCAGAGTTTGCAAAAGTAGCACTGATCATTTTCCTTGCGTGGATTGTGACCAGACAGGGGAAGAAAATTGTATCACTGAAACAGATGTTTCTGGTAATTCTAAGCGCTCTCCCAATCGTTGGTCTGGTGGGTTCTAACAATTTGAGTACTGCCATCATTATTTTGGGAATCGCAGTGGTATTGATTTTTGTGGCAAGTCCGAAATATATGCAGTTTATTGCCATTGGTCTTCTGGGGGCTGCCTTTGTGGCGATTTTCCTTGCCACAGCCAGTTACCGTCTGGAGAGGCTTGCCATCTGGTTAAACCCCGAGGAATATGAAAAAGGCTATCAGACATTACAGGGACTCTACGCCATTGGTTCCGGAGGTGTTTTCGGTGTGGGTCTTGGAAATGGAAAACAAAAGCTGGGATTTGTTCCGGAAGCCCAGAATGACATGATTTTTTCGATTATCTGTGAAGAGCTGGGATTGTTTGGTGCCTGTCTGCTGATTTTTTTATTTGGCATATTAATCTGGCGTCTGATGGTGGTTGCCAGTCATACCAGAGATCTATATGGATGTCTCATTGTATCAGGGATTATGGCTCATATTATGATTCAGGTAATCTTAAACATTGCGGTGGTGACAAATACCATACCGAACACAGGAATTACTCTGCCCTTCGTCAGCTATGGAGGGACCTCTGTCCTGTTTTTGCTGGCGGAAATGGGGATTGCACTGAATATTTCTTATTCCACAAGAAAAGAACATTAAACAGCGGCGGGTTGCATAGAATATTATGAATGAAATTTATGGGGGAATCCTTTGAGCAAAATCGAAGTGGAAGGAATGCACAGGCTGTCAGGAGAGGTCAAAATTCAGGGGAGTAAAAATTCGGTGCTTCCGATTTTATCAGCCTGTGTGCTGAATGAGGGAGAAACGGTACTTCACGGATGCCCGAAAATCAAAGATGTTTCCTCTATGTTAGAGGCGCTGGAATGTGCCGGAGCTAAAATAAAGTGGGAAGGAAACACCTTATATCTGGATACTTCGGTGATGAGACCGGAGCCATTTATTGATAAAGCAGGCAGCATGAGGTCTTCGGTAATGCTTCTTGGAAGTTTTTTGGGAAGATTTGGAAAAGCGATCATTGGATATCCGGGAGGCTGCTGCATCGGAAAACGTCCGATTGATCTGCATGAACAGACACTCAGTGCCATGGGGGCGGTGTTTTGCGAGGAAGAAGCTTATCTGGAGGCAAGATGTTCCGGTCTGGAAGGGTGCGATCTGTATCTTCCTTATCCAAGTGTGGGAGTGACGGAAAATATTTTACTTGCGGCAGCGAAAGCGTCGGGAATGACTTGTATTTATGGTGCGGCCAAGGAACCGGAAATTATTGAGCTTTGTAATTTCCTGATTACAATGGGGATTCGCATTTCCGGGATTGGCACAGAAAAACTGTGTATTATGGGCGAAGAACTAAAACCTTATGTGGAGTATTCGGTCTGCACAGATCGAATTGTTGCGGGAACCTATCTTCTGGCCGTTGCGGCAGCCACAGGTGAGGTGATTTTAAAGGAGCTGCCTCTGGAGCATATGAAAAGTACCCTTCAGTTATTGGGTAAGTTGGGAGCAGAGCTTATAAGGGATCATTATGATGTAAAGGTAAAAATGAATTGCAGACCTTATCCCGTCAAGTATATCTGTACGGCACCTTATCCGGAGTTTCCTACGGACTTACAATCTCCGCTGCTGGCTGTTCTTTGCACTGGCCAGGGTATCTCCTGTATAGAAGAAAGAGTTTTTGAGAACCGTTTTTTGATCGTAGAAGAGCTGCGGAAAATGGGAGCCAATGTCTGCGTGACAGGGCAGATGGCTCATATTGCACCGACAGATCATCTGACAGGAACCACGATAACAGCAAAGGATCTGAGGGGCGGGGCGGCGCTGGTGCTCGCCGGTCTTGGGGCCCAAGGCGTTACCAGCATTGAGAATGCGGATGTGATCTTCAGAGGCTACGAGGATATCTCCAGGGATTTTCAAAGCCTTGGTGCAAATATTCGTACATTCTTGTAGAAAGCATAGTGCAAGAACCGAAAATATATGTTAAAATGCAAGCTATGAAAAGAATACATAAAAAGAAAACAATTGATTTCAAATGGATCATTGCAGGAATTGCATGTTTT
>ERZ1032130.478-NODE-478-length-9842-cov-5.071217_pt1 | contig 9842 bp, 5 predicted proteins | sample MGYA00517879_ERZ1032130 | MGnify/ENA primary metagenome ERZ1032130 (study PRJEB33719, sample SAMN04262597) | wastewater metagenome | biome: rural village; feature: animal feces; material: feces | host: Bos taurus | place: El Salvador | collected 2012-01-31 ...
TGGAGCTGAAAATTAATGTTAAACATCGCATAAATCGCCGTTTTCGGTGCGATATTTCCTATATTTGCGTGACCAAAACCTCGAGTTTAGGTATAAACACAGATTTTTCTCGCGCACCTTCACTCTCCACTATCTTATCGTGGCGCGATATGTATTTTTTTGGAAATTGACAATGACAAAAACTCATAATATCTCCAGCGTGATGCGTGGCGCAATGTGCCTCGCTTTCTTCGTTGTGTCTATTCTTCAACTCAATGCCCAAATCAACACCCAGCAGGTGATGAACATTGGCAGGAATGCTCTCTACTTTGAGGACTATCTTCTCTCAATCCAATATTTCAATCAGGTGGTGAAAGCGAAGCCTTATCTTGCCGAGCCTTATTTCTACCGCGCCATAGCAAAGCTCGAACTTGAAGACTACAAGGGTGCCGAGGAAGATTGCTCTCTCGCAATTGAGCGCAACCCATTCATCGTCGATGCCTACCAGGTGCGAGGCATTGCACGGCAGACTCTCCGCAATCCGCAAGGAGCTATCGCCGACTATGAGGTGGGGCTTCGCTATATGCCCGAGCACAAGGTGTTTCTCATGAACAAGGCTGTGTGCGAGCAGGAGCTGAAGGAGTATGACAACGCCGAAAAGACGTATTCAACCCTGCTTCGAATATATCCAAAATATGAGAACGGATACCTTGGCCGTGCCCAGCTCCATCTTGCAAAGGGCGACACCATTCAGGCTATTGCCGACATCGACACTTGCCTGTCGCTCAGCCGCAACCTGTCGTCGGCTTTTGTGATGCGTGCCCAAATCAATATGACCTACCGCAAGGATTATGCACTTGCACTCAAGGATATGGACGAAGCTATCAAGCTTGAGCCTAACTATGCCGGATATTTCATTAACCGCGCCTACATGAAATATAACCTCGATGACTACTTCGGCGCTATGGCTGACTATGACTATGCCGTAGGACTCGAACCCACCAACGTCACTGCACACTTCAACCGCGGTCTGCTCCTCACCGAAGTGAGCGAAAACAACAAGGCTATCGACGACTTCAGTTATGTGCTTCGCAGCGAGCCCGACAACTTCCTCGCCCGATACAACCGCGCCCTGCTTTACGCAAAGACCGGGCAATACCGCCATGCCATCAGCGACTACGATATCGTGCTGGAACGATACCCCAACTTTGAGGCGGGTCTTTTCGCACGAAGCGAGTGTAAGCGCAAAATCGGCGATATGGCTGGCGGAGAGCGCGACTACAACCGCTCGCGCGAGCTTTACAAGCAGAAAAAGCGCATCACCGAATCATCTGATGCCGACGAGCAGGAGGCTACCGAGCAGGTAGAGAGCGAATCGGCTGTGATGAACAAGTTCCACACCCTGCTCACCGTGGAAACCGACAACAGCGTGAAAGCCAAATATGAAAATAAGACCCGTGGCCGCATTCAAGACAACAACGTGAGAATCGACCCGGAGCCTATGTTCTTCCTTTCCTACTACATTCAGGAGGATAAAGTGCGCGACAACACCAACTACATCAAGGAGGTATCCGAGCTTAATTCTTCGCGACTGCTTCCTTTCACCCTGGGACTGTCGAATGTTCAGGTTCGCCTTTTCGACGACCAGATTGAGAAACACTTCAATTCTATCGACTACTACAACAGCGTCCTCTCAGGCACTCAGCAGCGCTCCATCGACTACTTCGGCCGTGCCATGGACTTCATGATGGTGAAAAATCCCGAAAAAGCCATTACCGACTTCACACGCGCCATCGAGGCAAGCCCCAAGTTTGCCCTCGCATATATGGGTCGCTCCTACGCCCGATATATGCAGCTGCAAATCGACACCCAAATCACCGACGACCGCCCCACCACCGGCTCTGTAAAGCCCGGCGAAGGAATGCTCATGGAGAAAAAGACAAATCATGAAATCAACGGGATTATAAGCGACCTCAACCACGTGCTTGAGCTGTCGCCCCGCAACGTCTATGCACTATTCAACAAGGGTAACGCCTACATAATCATCAAGAACTACACCGAGGCTATCACTTGCTACACCGAAGCCATTGAGGTAAAGCCCGACTTCGGAGAAGCCTACTACAACCGCGGACTGATGTATCTGCGCATGGGAAACAAGGAACGTGGCGTTGCCGACCTCAGCAAAGCCGGCGAGCTTGGAATCCTCCCCTCCTACAACGTCCTCAAGCGCATGTCACGCTAACCCCATCAGCACACCCCTTATCCACATCATTTCATAGACGCACACCCCACAAGCTATTAGTCTTATTAGTCCTATTAGCCTACAATCGCCTCATAGAGGCACACAAGAAGAGCGGCGGGAATTGCTTCCTGCCGCTCTTTTGAGGTCCCTGGCGGACTCGAACCGCCGTAGACGGTTTTGCAGACCGTTGACTAAACCACTCATCCAAGGAACCGTTTTTCTCTTTTGCGGTGCAAAGTTAAGGCTTTTTCCTTAATTGTGCAAGCAATCACAGCTATTTTTTAGTTCACAGCCGCATTTTTCAACGCTTTTTCTATCGGATTTTGCCTTACGCTTATCGCAACACTCTCGCAATGAGCAATCTGAGCATACTGCATCGCCCTTGCCCATTCGAGCCAGTCGAAGCACTATAAGCACCAGCACCACCGCGATAATGGCTGCAACTATCACATATTGAACTGTCAGCCCCATAGCGCACGCAGTTTGCGATATTCACTCTCAAAATTGGGTGTAAACACACCTTTACCAATATTTGCATCTATCTCCGGTAAAGTCCAGAATCGTCCTTCATCAATCTCCACCGGGTCAATCACTATCATCGACTCATCGACAACTGCAGTGAAAGCATTCACAAATTCTCGCTCAATGTCGCTCTCATGCACATAGCTGAAAAGCGGCTCGGGTGTGAACCCCGTGAGTCCAAGCTCCTCGCGAGCCTCACGAAGAAGCGCATCGTTCACCGTCTCGCCAAAGTCGATGTGTCCGCCTACTGCGGTGTCCCACTTTCCGGGCTGAATATCCTTTGTCATCGACCGTTTCTGCAAGAACAGGCGTCCTTCGGCATCGCGCACGTGCAGATGCACCACCGGGTGCAGCAATTTGCTACCCGAGTGACACTCGCGGCGCGTAGCCTGTCCCATCACCTCGCCTTGCTCATTCACAAGCGGAAAAATCTCATCTTTCACCATATTATAATCATATATATATTATCCTACAATTCACACCACATAGCGAGGCACCACACCTCTCACCTCTCACCTCTTACCCCTCACCTCTTACCTCTTACCACTTACCTCTTACCTTTTTAGCCAACTCATCGGGCTGCATATCAGCCGGATATTCGCTGAACGGCAGCAAGAAGCCGCAACCGGAGCGGAACTCGCTGCACCCGTAGGCAGTACGGCCCCGCAGCAAGTGTCCTTTCTTGCACAGTGGGCACTTTATCTGCTCAATCGCAGTGATAGGCTCAGCCTTAGCCCGTGGCTTGCGAGGTGCCTTTGGCGCATCGGGGTCTTTAGCCTTGCGCTTTGGCTTGGTTTTCTCCTCTTCTTCAATCACAATGCCGCTTGAAGTGTTGTCCTTTAGCACATTTAGCACAATCTCGTTGATAAGCGTCTTCAGCTCGTCAATAAACTGCGCCGGGTCATACTCCCTGCGCTCTATCTTGCGCAACTTGTTCTCCCAGAGTCCGGTGAGCTTTGCCGACTTCAGCAATTCCTCCTTAATGGTGTCGATTAGCGCAATTCCGGCAGTTGTAGCCACAAGGTTCTTGCGCTCCTTGCGTATGTAGCGGCGCTTAAAAAGCGTCTCGATAATCGCCGCACGGGTCGAAGGACGGCCTATGCCGTTTTCTTTCATCGCCTCGCGCAGGTCTTCCTCCTCCACGAGCTTGCCGGCAGTTTCCATCGCACGCAGCAGCGTACCCTCGGTGTAGGGCTTGGGGGGCTGTGTGGCTTTCTTCAGCAGCGACGGCTCATGCGGTCCGCTTTCACCCTCAACCATGGGCGGCATGTTGCCGTTGTCGGCATCGCCTTCCACATTCTGCGCTTCATTGTCGGCGGGCTTGTCCTTGGCATACACATCGCGCCATCCGTTATATAGAATCTGCTTACCTGTAGCCTTAAACTCCACTCCATTCACATCAGCCATAACCGTAGTCTGCGAGAACTCACAGTCGGGGTAGAAGGCAGCGATAAACCTACGTGCCACCATATCGTACACGCGCTTCTCCTCCTGAGTGAGCGGCACCGTCTGTGGCTTCACATTGGTGGGAATGATGGCGTGGTGGTCGGTCACCTTTGAGTTGTCAAACACCTTCTTTGTCTTTGGAATCTTGGCGCCGAGCACACGAGTAGTAAGTGCCGCGTACGGTTCCAGAGCCTGCATGATGCCGGGAATCTTGGGATAAATATCCTCGCTAAGATAGGTGGTATCGACACGCGGATAGGTGGTCACCTTCTTCTCATAGAGCGACTGTATGTAGCGCAGCGTCTCCTCAGCCGAGTAGCCGAAGCGACGGTTACATTCCACCTGAAGCGATGTAAGGTCGAAAAGGCGCGGTGGAGCCTCCTTTCCCTTCTTTGTGGTCACCGATTTCACCGTGAGCGGGAACTCCCCAATCCTTTCAATCACCTCGGCTGCTTCAGCCTCATTCTTGTAGCGTCCCTTGGTGGAATTGAAGGTTACGGTGCGATAGAGAGTCTTAATCTCCCAATAGTCCTCGGGTACAAAATTGGCAATCTCCTTCTGTCGCGCCACAATCAGCTACAGCGTAGGAGTCTGCACGCGCCCTATCGAGAGCACATGGCGGTCGTGGGCATATTTCAGAGTGTAGAGCCTGGTTGCATTCATTCCGAGAATCCAGTCGCCGATGGCACGCGAGAGTCCGGCATGGTAGAGCGAATTGAAGTCGCTCTGAGGGCGCAACTGCTTGAAGCCTTCGCGAATACTCTCATCAGTAAGCGATGAAATCCACAGTCGCTTCACCGGCTTGGTGCACTGTGCCTTCTGCATCACCCATCGCTGTATCAGTTCACCCTCTTGTCCGGCATCACCGCAGTTGATTACCTCGTCGGCTTGACCGATAAGCGTCTCAATCACATGAAACTGCCGCTTAATCCCTGTGTCGTCGATGAGTTTTATGCCAAATCGCTGTGGAATCATGGGCAGAGCACCAAGGCTCCACGAGCGCCAGCGGTCGGTGTAGTCGTTTGGTTCTTTCAGTGTGCAAAGGTGACCGAAAGTCCACGTCACGCAATACCCGTTGCCCTCATAGAAGCCGTCACGCTTCACACCGGCACCGAGAATCTGCGCAATGTACTTCGCCACACTTGGTTTCTCAGTAATGCAAACTATCATTATTTTCTCAAAAAAAATATTCTTTCATCAAAAAAAACGTTCACGGCACGGCTTTTGCCTGAACTGCCACTCAGCCTCCAGCATCGCTCGGCCTGTGTTCGTGCCGCTAAGGGTTACAGTCCCTTCCGCTTCGCCTCATTCCACAAGGCGTCCATTTCGCCGAGAGTCATTTCCTTGAGCGATTTCCCTGCCTTTTTAGCCTCAGCCTCCACATAGTTGAAGCGGGCTATGAATTTGCGGTTGGTCTTCTCAAGGGCAGTGTCGGGGTGTACGCCATAGAGTCGGGCTGCATTTACGATGCTGAAAAACAGGTCGCCAAACTCCTTCTCCTCATTCTCGGTGTCGCCTTTGCGCATTTCAGCCTCCACCTCGGCAAGCTCTTCCTTCACCTTGTCCCACACGTCTTCGCGCTTCTCCCAGTCGAAGCCTACATTGGCAGCCTTCTCCTGAATGCGGTAGCACTTGATGAGAGCCGGCAACGAATCGGGCACTCCGGCAAGCACGGTCTTGTTGCCGCCCTTTTCCTTCAGCTTTATCTGCTCCCAATTCTGTATCACCTGCTCGGCATTGCTCACCTGCTCAGTGCCAAACACATGCGGGTGACGGAAAATGAGCTTCTCGCGCAGGGCATCACACACGTCGGCTATGTCGAAGCGGCTCTGCTCTTCGGCAATTTTTGCGTAGAAGATGATGTGCAGCAGCACATCGCCAAGTTCCTTGCATATATCTTTCACATCGTCGCGCATCAGGGCATCGCTCAGCTCCATCACCTCTTCCACGGTGTTGGGGCGCAGGCTTTCATTTGTCTGCTTTGCGTCCCACGGACATTTCACGCGCAATTCATCAAGCACATCGAGCAACTTGCCGAATGCCTCAAGACGCGCCTCACGGTTATTTGCCATTGCTTTGTCTTTTTTCATTAGTTAAGGTAGCCAACTTAGCTGCTGCGAGCACCCGTTAGCTACCTTATGTAAGTTATGTCGATTAATTATCAATATTTCTCAATTCCTTTGTTGAGGAAGCCGATGAAGCCATCGATGCTCTCATCGTAGTAGTACGGACCCGAGATAAGTTCGCCGCGTGCATTGAGCACCACATAATAGGGCTGGGAGTTGGCGCCAAACTTATATCGCTGCAAATAGCTCCAACGGTCGCCGTAGGTGGTGAGTTTCACCTTCTTTCCGTTCTCATCTACGTAGATTGGCTCCGGAAGGGCTTTCTTGTCATCGACCATGAGCTTTATCATCACATAGCTGTCTTCTATCACCTTGCGCACACGGCTGTTGTCGAACACTGCAGCCTCCATCTTGCGGCAATTCACGCAACCGTAGCCCGAGAAATCCACGAGCACAGGCTTACCCTGTGCTGCAGCCTCGCGCATTCCCTCATCATAGTCGTCATACTCGCTGAAACCTCCGCCATACAGATTGAAATCCTGTGTGTAAAGCGGCGGGACAAATGCACTCACGCTCTTGAGTGGTGCACCCCACAAGCCCGGTAGCAGATATACCGCAAACGAGAGCGAAATCAGCGCAAGGAAGAAACGAAGCACGCCGATACCGCCCTTCAGCTCCGAATCGTGCGAAAAGCGTATCTTGCCAAGCAGATACATTCCGAGCAACGCAAAAATCACCACCCAGAGTGCCACAAACGTCTCGCGGTCGAGTATTCCCCAACCGTAGGCGAGGTCGGCAACCGAGAGGAACTTCAGCGAAAGTGCAAGCTCTATGAAGCCCAGCACAACCTTCACCGAGTTGAGCCAGCCTCCCGACTTAGGCATCTCCTTGAGCCACGACGGGAAGATAGCAAAAAAGGTGAATGGAATAGCAAGTGCCAGTGCAAAGCCTCCCATGCCTATTGCCGGACCGGTGAAGTCGCCCATTCCGGCAGCCTCCACAAGCAGTGTGCCGATGATCGGACCTGTGCACGAGAACGACACTAATGTGAGCGTAAATGCCATAAAGAAGATGCTCAGAAGTCCGGTAGTTGCCTCTGCCTTGCTGTCCATCTTGTTTGCCCACGAGTCGGGCAGTTTAATGTCGAATGCTCCAAAGAATGAGATTGCAAACACCACCAGCATTGCAAAGAAGATGATGTTGAAAATGGCGTTGGTAGAAAGTGCGTTGAGCGAACTTGCGCCAAACAGTGCCGTAATCAGCAATCCCAGAAGCAAATAAATCACAATGATAGAGCAGCCATAGAGCATGGCATCACGAATGGAACTGGCACGCGACACATTCTTCTTGAGGAAGAAGCTCACGGTGAGCGGAATCATGGGCCACACACACGGTGTGAGCAGCGCAAGCAGTCCGCCAAGGAATCCGCCGATAAAAATATACCAGAATGAGTGTGACGATGTGGAGCCTGTGGAGCCTTGCTCCTCGGCTTGCGCTACGGCATCGGCATCGACAGGCGCCCATAGTTGGTCGGCATTAACTTCCTCGGCAGGTTTCAGCTCTGTCATGGGAATTGCCGGAGCCTCCGAATCCTCAGCCGCAGGTTGTGCAGCAGCTTGGGCGGTGCCCTTAAAGATGAATTGTTCCTTGGTTGGAGCCTGACATGTGACATCGTTGCACACCATATAGGTCAAATATCCCTCAATGTTATAGTCGGGCTTTGTTGCGGTGAAAGCCTGCGTGATAGTCACAGCATCGGTCCACCAGCCGAGCTTCATGTGAAACACATTATCCACCTGCTCATGTGGAGCCTTCGAGGGCGTAAGCTCACCATCGAGCGTAACGCCGTCGGCAGTGTCGAGCGTGATGCTCAGCGGTTGAGGGCCACCCTTGGGCAGATTAGTGGAGTACATGTGCCAGCCATCGTCGATAGTAGCCGTGAACGTCATCACTCCGTGCGAGTCGTCGGTCATTTTCACCTCACTCTTCCACTTCACGGGAGTGAGAATCTCGGCATGGAGCGCCACGGCACACACGGCGAGAGTCAGTAATGCAAAGAATCTTCTTATCATAAAATATTTACCATTATTTTTCCACTTGCAAAATTACTGCATTGCAAGATTATACGCAAATTATGCAGCGACTTTTCTTCACCTCCAATCGACGATTACACGGCTGGGAGCGACATGCCGTTGAGCTTGCGGTAGAGGTCGAGGGCATACACATCGGTCATGCCACTGATGTGGTCGATTACTGCCTGTATTTTCTCGAAGAGAGTGGGTGCCTCCACATCATATTGCTGCGGGAATTTCGACAGCAGCAGCTGCGAATAGTTGCGCTCCGGGTGCAGCACGGCATCGGTGAGACGCTTCAGCAACTCATTGATAATGCGGTTTCCGGCAAGGTCGATATCCACTACGTCGCTTGCTCGGTAGATTTTATCGTAAGCCACAGCCGAACATGCTTGATATGCCTTGTAGGGTATCTCACTGATATGGTCGATAAGGCAGCCGTCAAACTCGCCACGCATTATCGCATCTTCATTCTCCACAAATGTGCGTGCACACTCTTTCACAAGCTCACCAATGATACACGAGCGAAGATACACCACCTTCTCATTCTTGTCGGCAACGCGGTCCATCACCTCACGGATGTGACTCTTTCGGCTGTCGTCGAAGAATCCCAGCAGAAGGTCGATTACCTCGCGTGTGCCAAGCGTTTTCAGCTTGTGTGCATCCTCTATATCCATTATCTGATAGCAAATGTCGTCGGCAGCCTCCACAAGATACACGAGGGGGTGGCGGCTATACACATCTTCGTCCTTGCGAATCAGCCCCACCTCATCGGCAATGCGGATAAACAGGTCGCGCTCGGTGGTGAAGAATCCGAATTTGCCCTTGGCATTGGCTCTGAGCGAGGAATAGGGATATTTCACAATAGAGGCAAGCATGGAATAGGTCATGGCAAACCCTCCCGGTCGGCGACCCTTAAACTGGTGTACGAGCAGGCGGAATGAGTTGGCATTACCCTCAAAATGCACCAAATCAGCCCACTGGCGTTCTGTGAGCCGTTCGCGCAAAGGCTGTCCTTCGCCTTCGCTGAAATAGGCTCCAATTGTCTTTTCGCCCGAATGTCCGAAAGGTGGATTCCCGAGGTCGTGAGCAAGGCATGCTGCTGCCACTATCTCGTCGATGTCGTCAAACTTAGCAATCCAAGGCTCTCCGGCATATTTCAGTCTGAGTTCACGAGCCACCTCGCTGGCAAGCGATTTTCCCACACTCGCCACTTCAAGGCTGTGGGTGAGGCGGTTGTGCACGAAAATGCTGCCCGGCAAGGGGAACACCTGAGTCTTGTTTTGCAGTCGTCGGAACGGCGACGAGAAAATCAGCCGGTCATAGTCGCGCTGAAAGTCGCTGCGTATGCCGCCTTTGCTGTCGGTGTAGTGCTCAAGCCCCAGACGCTTGTCGCAGATGAGGCGGTTCCATTGCATTCTTTTATCCATAATAGAGGTAAGGGGTAAGGGGTGAGAGGTGAGAGGTAAGAGTGGAGAGTGATGAGATGTGAGGTAAGGTAAGGTAAGGTGAGGT
>ERZ1032130.480-NODE-480-length-9795-cov-5.407803_pt1 | contig 9795 bp, 4 predicted proteins | sample MGYA00517879_ERZ1032130 | MGnify/ENA primary metagenome ERZ1032130 (study PRJEB33719, sample SAMN04262597) | wastewater metagenome | biome: rural village; feature: animal feces; material: feces | host: Bos taurus | place: El Salvador | collected 2012-01-31 ...
AATGAATTTACCGGCGACAAGCGCCCGGTGGAGCTGATAGGTGAAGGTTTCTTCGATGTGAAAAAAGACCCCAAGCACCCCTTCACCGTGACAATGAGCGATGGAAACAGCGTGCAGGTGTATGGAACAAAATTCAATGTCGATGCCTATCCCGGTGAGGACTGTGTCACCACCCTGGTTGAGGGAAGCGTGGGATTCAGCTACACCGACAAGAACGGGAAGCAACGTGAAACCAAACTTATCCCCGACCAGCAAATCACCCGCACAACCGACGGCAACGTGTCGATAGTAGGCATCAAAAGCACAAATGCCACTGCCTGGAAAAATGCTGAAATAATCCTCGACAGCACATCGCTGAAACAGATACTGAAAACCCTTGAACGCCGTTTCGGCGTGAAATTCAAGGTGAAGAACGAAAAGATTCTCAACTACACATTCTCAGGAGGTGACATCAGCATCAGGAATCTCGACTATGTGCTTGAGTCTCTCAGAATTTCTTCGGGAATCAACTGGCATTATATCACCTCCACCGACGATGAATGTGCAATAATAGAAATCTCTTGAACACAGCAAACATAAATCAAAAAAACATTATCATAACAACATCAAAAAAAATTAACTGACAACTATGAACAAATTTTTTCTTGCAGCATTATCATGCTTTGTGATGATGCTTGGGGCTTGTTCTGACAAAAACACCCCCGAACCGCAACCTAATCCCGACCCGGAGCCGGAACCCGAACCAGGCGTTGAGGAGGTTGTACCCTTAAAATCTATCCCATTCTCCAAGGGACTGAACCTCTCGGATTGGTTCAATGTGTCTGAAGCCTACTGGTTTAACCCCGACGTTTACACCGAGAACGACTTCGACCAGCTCAAGAGCCTTGGCATCGATGTGGTGCGTCTGCCTATTAATTTCCCGATTTTCATGGGTCAGGCGCCTGCCTATACATTCGATGACAAATTCCTTGCCGCGCTCGATAATGCAGTCAACTGGGCTGAAGCTCGTGGCATGTATGTGATTCTCGACCAGCACAGCTACTATGGCTCTCGCGTGTTCCCCGAGGGTTACGGTGAGGAACTCGTGACTTCGGGCTTGCGACAGCTTGCAATGCGCTACAAGGGTAAAGACCATGTGGTTCTTGAGCTATTCAATGAGCCGGGCGGCTCCTACATAGAGCAGCACTGGTATGAAATGCAGCAACGCATGATTGCCGAGATTCGCAACATCGACAAACAAATTATTATCATAGCAACTGCCGTAGGATGTAGCTATAAACGTCTTAATGAGATTCCGGAATACAACGACAAGAGAATGATTTACACATTCCACTTCTATGATCCGTTCCTCTTCACTCACCAGGGAGCAAACTGGGATAATCTTGCCATTGAAAAAATCAAGAACGTGCCTTTCCCCTACGATGCAGCCTCTATGCCTGCAATGCCGGACGAATTTAAGGGAACTGAATTTGAGGAATACTATAATCTCTATCCCGCTCAGGGAACCGAAAAATTCATCGGCGAGGTGCTTATGGACGCCTATAGCTGGGCGCTTTCCAACAACAAGCTGCTCTTCTGCGGTGAATTCGGCACTCTCACCACTTGTCCCACTGCCGAACGTGCGCACTGGTACAAGACCATGTGCGACTATTTCTCTGCCTATGGCATCGCATGGACTGCATGGGAATACCGCGATACGAAAGTGCCTAATTTCGGCATTTTCAAGGGCGCAAACATCTTTGAGTCGAACCTCGACGTGGAGCTTATCAACGCAATGGGCCTCACCTTGCCTCCCGGATATGAAAATGGTTGCCCGCAAGTGATTTATTTCGATGATGATATTCCTTTCTGGTGGAATCAGGGCGGTAAATGGGACGGCTATGAGCCTAAAATCGACTTCATGTGCAAGGACAAGCCCTACGACGGCTCGCTCAACTGCATTCGCTGGGACATCGACAATAAGTGGGGCGGTCTCGTAATGACCTCTTGGCCGGTTGCCGACTTCACCACCCAATACAATGCCGGTGCAAGCCTCCAGTTTGCAATCCGAACAACCGACACACTCGACAAGCTCGTGGTGCGCTTCACACAGTACAAGACCGGTGCTCTGTACCAGTGGCGAAACATGACCGAAATAAGCACCAACGACGGCGCTGCTACGGCTTACCAGTTTGCCAACGATGGCGAGTGGCACATCATCTCTATCCCTCTCCAGAAGCTGTGGATTAGAGGTACGCAAGGTACTTGGAAAGACGCTCCCGATGAAGGAGAGGAAGGGTTTGCCTGGGATTGCATCAACCACCTCGAAATCGTGCCCGAAGGCAACACCAACGTGCTGGGCAAGACCGTCTATATCGACAATATCGTGATAAAGAAATAAGACTAAATCATTTACATTTTTTGTAATTATATGAAAACCAAATTATTAGCACTATCACTGCTAATGGGAGCAATGTCGCTCCCATTGGCAGCACAGGTGAAGGTGACAGTATCGGCATCGAAGCAGCCTGTGGGAACCGTGCTTGAGCAAATCAAGCAATCTTCGGGTTATGAGATTTTCTACAATGACGACCATGTGAAGAATCTGAAACCCGTGACAATAAAAGCGAATAATGAAGATATCAAGAAAGTGCTCGACAAAGTATTTGCAGGTACGGGCATCTCCTACACTATCCGCGACAAGCAGGTAATCATCACCACTAAAGACAAAGGGAAATCAACGACTGACGAAAAGCCGGCAAAGAAAAAGGACGAGCCGAAGAAATCGACTTCTCCCCGCACTGTGACAGGAACTGTAACCGGAACCGACGGTGAGCCACTTATCGGTGCCACCGTGCGTGAAAAGGGCACCAATAATGCAACCGTCACCGACTTCAACGGTGAGTTTTCACTGAAGACACAGAATCCTAACGCCACTCTTGAGTTTTCCTATGTAGGCTACAAAAACACTTCAATCAAGGCCGGCTCAGGCAAGACCGTGTCTATTGAAATGCAGGAAAACAGCGAGGTGCTTGATGAACTTGTGGTGGTAGGTTATGGCGCAGTGAAGAAAAGCGACCTCACTGGCTCGGTGTCGCAAATCAAGGTGAGTGAAACCACTGCTGCCACTGTGTCGTCGGTAACCAATGCCCTTGCCGGAAAGGCTGCCGGCATGCAAGTGAGCCTCAATACCGCACAGCCGGGTTCGGCTTCCACTATCAGAATTCGTGGTGCCGCTTCGCCCAACTGCGACAACTCTCCTCTTATCGTTATCGATGGTTTTCCCGTGAATCCCACGAGCGACAGCAAAACCGCAGTAGGAAAATATTACAGCGGCTCAAATGACAACTTTCTCGGCTCAATCAACCCTAACGATATCGAGTCGATTGAGGTGCTGAAAGACGCTTCATCGACAGCTATCTATGGAGCACGTGCCGGCCACGGTGTTATACTTATCACCACGAAAAAGGGAAAAGCCGGAAAAGCAACAGTGACTTATTCGGGTAATGCCTCAGTACAGACAATTGCCAAATCCTATGAAATGCTCGATTCACGCAGTTTCATGATTGAAACCGAGCGTTACCGCAAGGAAAAATGGCGTATCGACAACTATGTGGGTATGTTTGGAGGCGAAGACGAAGACCAGATGATGCAAACCATTCCCTACGTCCCGAAATATACCCAAGAGATGATCGACACTCCCACTGAGACCACCGACTGGTTTGGCGAAGTGACCCGCAATGGCTTCCAGACCCAGCACAACCTCACCGTGCAGGGAGGCAGCGAGAATACACGCTATCTCGTGTCGGGCAACTTCTTCCTGCAAAATGGTATTGTGAAAAACAATGACCTGGAGCGTTTCACTTTTCGCACCAATATCAGCCAGAAATTCAATGAGCACTTCAGCGGTGGCGTAAACCTCACCTTCTCGCGCATCGACCAGAACAGCATTCCAAGCGGAAGCTCTTTCAATGAAGATGCAGGCGTGATTGTTTCCACTTCACAGCAGAACCCTTTGCAGCCCGTGCGCGACGAGTTTGGCAATTACACTCTGAATCCCGACGCATCTTTCTTGCCCAACCCGGTATCACTGCTTGAAATCACCAACAAGAGCCGCCGCGACCGCTTCTTAGGCTCAATGTATGTGGAATATAAGCCTATCAGCGACCTCACACTGAAACTCAATCTTGGCATCGACCGCAACAACCAGAAGCGTATGGTGTATCTGCCAAAGACTACACTCTACGGTCAGAAGGTGAACGGACAAGCCGACGTCGCCCAATATGACCAGAACGACTACCTGCTTGAGTTCACGGCAAGCTATAACAAGCAGTTTGCCGGTATTCACAACTTTAATGCAGTAGCCGGATACTCATTCCAGAAATTCAACAAGGAGGGCGTATCGGCAGGCAACAGCGATTTCCTCTCCGATGCTTTGCTCTATAATGCGCTCAGTTTCGGTCAATACACCAAGCCCTGGGTAGGTTCTTCGCGCAGCGACGATGAGATGGCTTCATTCTTCGGACGTGTGAACTACACACTGATGGGCCGATACCTCCTCACAGCTACGCTCCGTGCCGATGGTTCCTCCTATTTTGCCAAGGGACACCAGTGGGGTTATTTTCCCTCGGTAGCTGTCGGCTGGCGCTTCTCCGAGGAGAATTTCATGAAAGACGTTCGCTCGTGGTTCTCTAATGGTAAGTTGCGACTCAGCTGGGGACAGACGGGTAACTCAAGCATCGGCTATCAGGCTATCAGCCTCTACAGAGACCGCGACAGTTGGGGTAACCGCTTCAACCACGGCTTTGGCGGAACTGAATATATCGGCTTTCAACTCACACAGCTCGGAAACCCCAACATCACTTGGGAGACCACCACTGAGTATAACGCCGGTATCGACCTCGGCTTCTTTCACAATCGCCTGAACCTGACTGTTGACTATTTCAGCCGCGAAATATCAAATCTGCTCAACTGGCGCCCATTGCAGCACATGAGCGAAGTGCTCTCTATTGCCGACAATATGGGAAAGACTCGCAGCCATGGTCTTGAAATCACTCTCAACACCACCAATATCGACAATCGCGACTTCTCATGGACTTCCGACTTCACATTCTCATTCTATCGCGACCGCTGGGAAGAGCGTGCCGAGGGATGGAGTCCTGCTGCCTACGAACAATATAAGGGTGCCGTCCGTTCTTGGCATGGCTATTATGTAGCCGATGGACTCGTTCAGCCCGGTGAAGAGATTCCTTATATGCCAAATGCTATTGCCGGACAGATCAAAGTAAAAGATATAAATGGCTACAGCTATAATGAGGACGGCACTTTCAAGACCGATGAGCATGGTCTGCCAATTCTCACAGGCGAGCCCGATGGCAAAATCAATGATGCCGACCGTGTGTATCTTGGCACTCGTGACCCGGGCTTCATCATGGGCTTCAACAACACATTGCGGTTCAAGGATTTCGACTTCAACATCTATTTCTATGGCCATTTCAACCAGTGGACCACCGGCAGCTACTACGACATGTGGCTCGGCTCAATTAGCTCAATCGACAACGGCCGTAACGTGCCTGTAAGTGCTTCTGAAATCTGGAGCACCGACAACCCTACAGGCTGGCGTCCCGGTTATGCCCAGATGTACAATACCTACGATGCAGGTGCAACTACATTCTATATGAAAAAGTGCTGGTTTGTGCGTTGCCGCAATATCACTCTCGGCTATAACGTGCCGGTGAAGAAAGGCTTGTCGAAACTGCGCGTCTATGCCGATGTCACAAATCCTTTCATGCTCACCAACTACAAGGGTCTTGATATGGAAACCGACGACACATCGTGGGCTTATCCCAATGTGAGAAGCTTCAACTTCGGTGTGGAAATTACATTCTGATAATCGTATGAAACAACAAAACAATTTTAAGATTATGGCTAATAGATTTATATATGCATTGGCTGCATGCGCAGGATTGCTTGGCTCTACAGCGTGCACCGACCTCAATTCAAATGTATATAGTGCCTACAACACTACTGTGTTCCCTCAGAATGAGGAAGATGTGAATGCCCTGCTCATAGGCGGAGTGTATGCTCAGTTCCGTTCCAATATGTTTGAAGGTCTTTTCTGCACGAGCAACCGCGGTGTGCAAATCTACAACGATATGTGTACCGACCTCGGTGATTGCCGTTGGCAAGACGTATATTGGTTTGACCTCATCAATGTGAATTTCAACACAAACCAAATAGAGGGTGCTCCGCTCATCTACCGCAACAACATTTCTTGCCTATCGCGCATGAGCAATATCATCAAAACCGTGAAGGAGATGAACTCTATCTCCGAAGCCAACAAGACCAAACTCCTTGCACAGGCTTACTGCGGACGTGGCTGGCTTGCTTATATCCTCTACGATATGTTTGGGCGCATTCAGATTCCTACCGAGGAGTCGCTCAACAATCCGGCTGCAAATATTATCGTGCCCCGCTCTACCGATGAGGAAACTGTGAAATATATCGAAGAAAACCTGCTCGAAGCTGCTAAATATCTTCCAAAAACTATTCCTTACGGTGATGCCGACTATGGCAGATTCACTGCCGGAGCTGCTTATACAATCCTTATGCACCTATATATGCACGAGCAGCGTTGGGCTGATGCCGTGGAAGTGGGGCGTGAGCTTATGAAACCCGATTACGGCTACCAGCTTGTACCCGATTACAAGGATATTTTCACCCTTGAAAATGAAGGTAACAAGGAAACCATCTGGGCGTGCACTGAAGACCACGGTATCAACGTTCAGCTGTGGCTGTCGGAGGTGCTGCCTACATCTTATCCCCGAAAGAATCCAAACATGCTGACGTGGAGTGGCTATCGCATGCCATGGCAATTCTATCACAGCTATGAACCGGGCGACCGCCGATTGCTTACCATTGCCGGAGAATACATCAGCAATGCCGGAGTGCTCTACAATGAGGCAAATCCGCGTGGAGAGCTCGATAAAGGAGCTGTTCCGGTGAAATATGGTGAAGACCCCGAAGATACAGGCTCGGGCTCGGCTATCGACTATATCGTGCTGCGATATGCCGATGTGCTCACCCTCCAGGCCGAAGCTCTCGCCCGCAATGCCAACAGCGTGACACAAGAGGCTGTTGACCTGCTTAATATGGTGCGCCAACGCGCCGGAATCCCCACCTACAAAGTTGGCGACTTCGGCAGCCTCGAGTCGTTCTTGAATGCCGTTCTAACTGAGCGCGGTCACGAACTCTACTTTGAGGGATGGCGTCGCAGCGACCTTATCCGTCACGGAAAATTCATTGCCTATGCCAAGCTCTACAAAAAGAGCCGCACGGCAGCTCCTCACCACGTTCTCTTCCCTCTGCCACAGGAAATCATAAATGAGGGTCGTGGATTGGTAATTCAAAACGACGGATATTAACCACTAACATGACGGAAAATTTGATTTCTTCATTAATAGTTAGATAATAATAAATCATGCAGAGAAGGGTTGTGTTCAGTTTTGTGTAATGCAACCCTTCACTAATAAAGAAGCACATGAAGAAAGTTTTTGTTTCATTATCCATTGCAATAGCTGCACTTGCCGCTCAGGCTTCGCAACACCGGTTTTATACCGATGAAGGCTTGGGCGAAAATTATTCGCCCGAAGATGTGGTGTGCACCATCAATGCACAAGTAAGCGGGAATGTGGAGACTTTGGTCGTCAAGCTAAAGAATAACCGACACACACCTTTCCAGCCCGTGAAAGCCGGTATTGAGCTGGGTATCGACACCTATATGGACCGCTATCCCGAGTGGAACGACAAGTTTTTCCCCACCCTCATGATGTGTGAGCCTCACCATTTCTATGGCTACCTGCAATCGCCTTCGGGCAGAATGAAAGCTGTGGCTTCGGCTGATGCTGTTGCATCGTGGAGCCTCGACTACAATCTGGGCTATCAAGACCCGGCTCCGCATTGGTTTATGGGGCATCGCGTGAAGTCGCTCCGTATCGACTTGCTTGCCGCTCTGCCGCTTCCGTCTCACCACCCGCAGAATCTGTGGCAACTGTTGCCGGGAGAAGAACGCACCTGGACTCTGAAAATAATCGACATAAATAACCCTGCCGACTTTGAGGCTGTGGTCAGCCGCGAATGTAACGTTCCGATGCTACACCTCCACAACACTTCATCTGCACCGGGCAAGGCCATTGCTTTTGAAGTGTATGGCAACAACCCTGCGGTCACCATTGATGACGCCGTTGTGGAACTTTCTTCGATTGGAACACGCCTGTGGCAAGCAACCTTCAAGGCTGCAAAGCCGGGATTATACAATATAGCAGTGACCGATGGCGGCATGACAGCGCATGGCTGCATCAATGTGCATTATCCCTGGCGAAACACTATGGAACTGGCCCGCGAAGCAGCATTGCGCTACAAGCAGAAGGCAACCTCGCATGTCGAAAGCTGGTATGGCTTTCACTCGGCATTTCTTGCCGCTCGATATTTCCCCTGCGACTCTATCGACCGAAAGCTCAATGAGCGTTTCGATTTGATTTTTGGCAATCTATTTGACGCGAGCGGAGTGCCATTGAAATATAAATGGCGCATACAGAACACGGCTTCTACCATTGGCATTCTCGTTGACCGCTACGAGGCTTTTGGCAATATTGCCGACCTCAACCATGCACGCGACCTTGCCGACTGGATGATTTCATTCTCCCAGAAGGAAAATGGAGCCTATATGAACGGCTCAACGGTATATTCCAGCGTGATTTATCCTGCAAAAAGCATTTTAGAGCTTGTCGATGCCGAGAATCGTGCCGGACGCAAAAAAGACGCCCGCCGTCATGAGCTGTCGGCTAAAAGGGCTATCGACCAATTAGTGGCTTCGCAGGGCGATTTCAATACCGAGGGTGAAATCACCTACGAAGATGGTATGGTGAGCTGCTCTGCTCTTCAAATAGGGCTTTTTGCACTCCGACAGACCGACAAGGACTTGCGCAAGCACTACACCGATGCGATGCTCGACATTCTGAAAGGACACGATTGTCTCACTCAGCTCCGCGTGCCCGACGGACGACGTCGGGGTGGCACAATGCGTTATTGGGAGGCTCAATACGACGTGCACATGCTCCCGAATATGATTTCTTCGCCTCATGGCTGGAGCGCATGGAGGGCTTATGCCTCTTATTATGCCTATCTGCTGACTGGCGAGGAACACTGGATACGTGAAACCTTTGATGCAGCTGCATCTTTTGCCTCGCTTATCGACCATGAAAGTGGAAAGCTACGCTGGGCATTTGTTGTAGATCCACAACTGCAAGTGCGCCAGATTTGTACTACCGACACTGCGTTTACTACCGATATGCCAAGCTATGGCACGCCTCACCCCGATATGTACGCCAACCGCAGCTTCACCATCGGTGAGCAATATGTGGATATGATTTCGGATTGGCAGACTATAGTCTCATCCGACAATGACGTACACGAAGTATTCAAGTTCATTGCCGAGGCAGTACTCGACAAGGCTTACATCGTGGAACGCCCTGATGGCTCATTGGGATGCTACAACTGCACAGTGGAGCGCAACGGCAGTAGCCTGATTGTCTCTGTTCCTGAATCGCAGATTTGTGAATTATACATACATTCCTCATCTAAATTCAATATTAAATTTCAAGGAAAAGTAATTCGTCACTAACCGAATTTTTTGTTCTCTTATGAAAAAAATATATTTCTCGATTATTATGATGGCGATAATGGCATTTTCGCTGCATGCCAGCCATATATCTTAAGATCGGAAGAGCGGTTCAGCAGGAATGCCGAGACCGATCT
>ERZ1032130.482-NODE-482-length-9777-cov-5.601317_pt1 | contig 9777 bp, 8 predicted proteins | sample MGYA00517879_ERZ1032130 | MGnify/ENA primary metagenome ERZ1032130 (study PRJEB33719, sample SAMN04262597) | wastewater metagenome | biome: rural village; feature: animal feces; material: feces | host: Bos taurus | place: El Salvador | collected 2012-01-31 ...
CTACACATAAGGCGTGTGGCAGGGGCATTCTGCTATTTCTTACGATTTAATTTCTGAGAATCCGTAGTCCTGAATCTTTGGTGTCGTTGGTAGTGTTTCACAGAGTGTGTCTGAGGTGAGTTCACTCAAGCTTGTAGGCCTCAGATGACGATGCAAATTTAATTATTATTATTGCTGTCCGATAAAATTTTTTAGTCATTAAAAGTGACGAAAACAGGAAATATACAAAAAAACTGCACTCTTTCAAATATTTCGTAAAAAACATATTATGATATGACAAAATAATATCATTTTTTTGCTTATATAGTCAGAAAGTCCCTGCAACGTGAGTCGTAGCAGGGGCTTTCCTTATGCTTATTGTTCGGATATCCTATTTGAAGATAAGCTGGGCAAACTCGGTGAGGTAGATGCGCCAGTTGCGCCAGATGTGTCCGCCGTCGGTTTCGCGATAGGTATATTTGTAGCCTTTTTCGTCGAAGTAACGGCGAAGGTCGGCATTCTGCCGGTAGAGGAAGTCGGTTTCGCCTATTCCAATCCAGTAGAGTTTCGGATTGGCGGCAAACAGTGTGGCAAGTTGCTTCTGCACGGTATCGTTACCTTTCAGAAGGTCGTAGAACGCTTTGGTTTGGTCGCCACCAATGTGTAGTCCTGCCGAGAAGAGACCGATGTAGTCGAATTTATCCGGGAAACGCTTCGAGATGTGGAACGAGTGTCCTCCGCCCATTGAGAGTCCGCACACTGCGCGGTGAGCCTTGTCCTTTCGCACTTTGAAGTGGCTCTCAACGTAGTTTACAATATCCATGAAGCTCTCGTCCATCGTAGCCTTGGGCTGGGTACGCGGATTCACACTTTCCATGAATGATGGCTGATACATTCCCCTCGGCCATTCACCGGGAGCAGCCTGGCAGTCGGCATTGCCATTTGGCATCACAACCACCATCGGCACTGCTTTTCCGGCAGCTATGAGGTTGTCGAGAATCTGCACGGTGCGTCCCTGTGTGGGCCAAGCGTCCTCGTCGCCACCGGCACCATGCAGCAGATAGAGCACCGGGTAGTCTTTGCCTTCGTCATAACCCGGTGGAGTGTAGATGCTCATGCGTCGTTTCATTCCCAGCATGGGGCTGTCGTACCACACTTTGGCGAGATTGCCGTGAGGCACTTCGTTCACCGAGTAGAGGTCGCCCTTGCTGCCTTTCTCGCCTTTCACTATGAAGAGGCTTGTGAGCGAAGCCACGTCGCGGTTAACATACACGTTGGCCGGGTCGAGCATCAACATTCCATCTACAATCACGTTGTAGGTGTAAAGCTCCGATTCGAGAGCAGTTGATGTGAAAGTCCACACGCCCTTTTCGTCCTTCTGCAAGTCGGCCACTCCGGGCTGTTCCCATTTTCCCATGGGCGTTTCCACCATCTTTGTGGGCAGGAATGTGCCTGTCACCTGCACCTTCTGTGCTTGTGGGGCGAAGATTGAGAATGTGACGGTGCCATCGACATTCACTACCGGCGATTGCACCTGTGTTCCGCTCCAGAGTGCTTCCTGGGCGGTCATGGTTACAGTAGCCAATGCTACTGCTACGAGTGATAAAATTGTCCTTTTCATTATCTGTTTCTGGGTTATGTGTGATATTAAGTCATTTATAAAACGCTTTTCCTTCACTTTTATTATGTTTTTTTTATAAATCAGTATTGAATATTTTGTGTGGAAACCGTAATTTTGCAAAAATAAAATTATTTACACAATGAAACGAACGATTCTTTTTAGCTTATTGACTCTCTTGGGCTTGCCTCTTGCGGCTGCCCCGCAATGTGATGATTTTGAGTGGCAGAATGCTACAGTATATTTTGTTATAACCGACCGTTTTGCAAATGGTGACACCGATAACGACGTGAATTATGGCCGCATCAACGACTATGGCTCTGAGCGCCTCAATGCTGCCACTTTCCATGGTGGCGACTTTAAGGGCATGACGCAAAAAGCTCGTGAGGGCTATTTCACCGATCTCGGCATCGATGTTGTGTGGATGACCGATGTGTATGAGCAGATTCATGGCTGGATGAGCGGTAGCGGTGCGGTAAACGATTTCCCGCACTATGGCTATCATGGCTATTATCCTCTCGACTACACGCAGATCGATAAGAATTATGGCACAGTTGAGGAGTTTCGCCAACTCGTCGATGTGCTGCACTCGCAGGGCATTCGTGTGATGCTTGGGGCTAATCTCAACGACCCCGGCTACCCCACCCTCCTCGATGCCACGCAGTTCGGCTTTGCTCAAACGGGCTTAACTGAAGCCAAAGCGGCTCAGCACATTCGCTCGTGGAGCTTCGACAAGTTTTTCGATAACCGTGCCAACTGGACCGGCTGGTACGGTCGTGGCTGGATTCGTATGCCCGATGAAGGTTGGGACGAAACCAATCCGCTTGAAGCCACGCTATTCGGTATGCCCGATTTCAAGGACGAAAGCAACGAGCCTGTGAAGATTCCCGATTTCCTCTTGCGAAAGTGGAAGAAGGAGGGCAAGAAGAATGATGCGTGGGTGAATCCCTCGGCGGCTAAGTTGCGCAAGTGTCGCGACTGGTCCCCTATGCAGTATCTCATTGCATGGATTGCTTCGTGGGTTGAGGAGTTTGGCATCGACGGCTTCCGCTGTGACATTGTGGAGAATGTGCATCTCTATCGCTGGAAAGAGCTGGGCGATGCTTGCAATGTTGCTCTCGACAGGTGGCGTGCTGCTCACCCCGATGACCCTGCTTCGCGTTGGAATGATAGGTTTTATATGACCGGCGACTTCGATTGCGCCTCTATCGACTACAAGCCCGACTATGCCCGGGCGGGGTTCTCGAGTCTGGTCAATTTCTATTTCCCTAAGCACGGCGACCTCGACAGTATCGTCTATACTTGGCAGGCTTATGCCGACAGTGTGGCTGCTCACACCGACTGGCACCCTTTCAGTTATCTCAACAACTCCTATCATCGCGACACCGACATGGGCAACATCATCGACTGCGCCACTTCGTTCTTGCTCTCTCCGGGCGTGGCTCAGGTGTTCTATGGCGACGAAACCGGGCGCACGCTCAGCGATGCACGGCTTAATGTGGATAGCGACCAGGCTTTCCGCTCCGATATGAACTGGGAGTCAGTCGATTCTCTCACCTTGCGCCATTATCGCAAGCTCGGTACCATTCGCCGTAGCAATCCCATGATTGCATCGGGCAAGCAATACACCATCGACTGCCACACTTGCCTCCGCAGCAATGGTAAGGACAAAATCATCATTCGCGTGCTTCCCGTCGAGGGTCAGCCTATCAGCGTGGGGTCAGCTTTTGCCGATGGAACAATAGTGGAAGAGCTTTATACCGGACTGAAAGCTACGGTGGAAAATGGCAAAGTCACATTCCCTTGCTATGAGAACAAAATAGCAATTATCCGAAAAGAAAAATAGAATTTTTACAATAGAATCAACTACTCCATAAGGCATTGTCGCTATTGATTTGATATGCGATAATGCCTTTTTTAGTGTGAATAATCGGGAAAGCTATCATATTTTTGGAAATACGCTTTTTTGGTATCACAAAAAACATTACTTTTGTAGATTAATCGCAAAAGCTCCATTAAAGAGGCTCTTGCGGTGACGAAATTTAATGTTTTTGCGTAAATATTTTTATGGATAACAGGCAAAATAAGCAACGATTGCTCGATTCACGCTACTTGCGTATGGCTCGCATCTGGGCTGAAAATTCCTATTGCGAACGCCGCAAGGTGGGTGCGCTCATTGTGAAAGACAATATGATTATTTCCGACGGTTTCAACGGCACTCCGTCGGGCTTTGAGAATGTGTGTGAAGACGAGGAGGGAAAGACCAAATCTTATGTGCTCCATGCCGAGGCTAATGCCATCACCAAGGTAGCTCGCAGCGGCAACAGCAGCGACGGTGCTACGCTCTACATCACTGCCTCGCCCTGCATAGAGTGCGCAAAGCTAATAATCCAGGCAGGCATCAAGCGAATAGTATATTCCGAGCTATACCGCTTCCACGATGGTATCGACCTGCTGAACAGAGCCGGCATTGAATGTGTTCTATTAGAAGACGACAAATCTCTCAACGAATAACTTTATTCTTTATTTACTACGACGCGATGAAACCATCGAAAAATACTATTGTCTGGCTGCCTCTTGCCATCTCCATATCGGTAGTTGCCGGTATGCTGATGGGAAACCAGTTTTCCAACCAGAAATTCATTAGCGACAACGACCGCAAGCTCAACACAATCCTTAACCTCATAGGTGAGGAATATGTAGATACGGTCAATATCGGCGAACTTGTGGAGCAGTCGATACCGCAAATTCTCGCCAATCTCGACCCCCACACCACCTATATCCCTGCCAAAGACTTGCAAGACGTGAACAACGAGCTTGAGGGCAGCTTTGGTGGCATAGGCATTTCATTCATGGTGCTCAACGACACCACCACCGTGGTGGAAGTGATTGCCGGAGGTCCCTCGGAGAAAGTGGGCATCATGGCAGGCGACCGCATCATCAAGGTTGATGGCGTGGACTTTGTGGGGAAGAAAATCAGCGACGACTCAGTGCGTGCAACACTTCGCGGAGCAATAGGCTCAACGGTGAAACTCTCAATAAAGCGTGCCGGAACAAAGAAACTGCTTGAATACGACGTGAAGCGAGGCGACATTCCGGTGAAGTCGGTCGATGCTTCCTACATGGTCGATAAACTCACAGGATATATCAAGGTGAACAAATTCGGGCGCACCACCTACGACGAGTTCCTGAACGGCATGATGAAGCTCATGAACGAGGGCGCAAAGCGATATATTGTGGATTTGCGCGGCAATGCCGGCGGATATATGGAGATAGCAATACTCATGGCAAACGAGTTCCTGCCATCGAACGAGCTCATTGTATATACCAAAGGCAGAGAGAAGAAAAACGACTCGCAGATGTGGAGCGACGGAAATGGGTCGTTCCAAGATGCCGAGATTATCGTGCTTATCGACGAATACTCGGCAAGTGCAAGCGAGATTTTTGCCGGAGCAATCCAGGACAACGACCGTGGACTCGTGGTGGGTCGCCGCTCATTCGGAAAAGGACTTGTGCAGCGTCAGGTCGCGCTATCCGACAGTAGTGCAATCCGCCTAACCATTGCACGCTACTACACCCCAACAGGCCGTTGCATACAGAAGGACTACAAGAACGGAGCCTATAATCAGGAGCTTTATGAGCGATACAGCCACGGAGAACTTTACAACAAAGACAGCATCAAAGTGGACAAGTCACAGCACTTCCTCACCGCTCACGGACGCACTGTGTATGGCGGCGGTGGCATAGTGCCCGACATTTTTGTGCCAAACGACACCACAGGCATTTCCACCTACTACATCAATGTGGCTAACGCCGGACTATTGCAGAAATTTGCCTTCACCTACTCCGACATCAACCGCAAGGCACTGAGCAAGCTGAAGGACTACAAGCAATTCCTGCGCATACTGCCCAGCAACGATGCCATCTTGAACGATTTCGTGAACTTTGCAGCCGAGAACGGCGTGCCGGCTCGCTGGTACTACATTAACCTCTCGCGCAACCTCATAGTGACGCAAATCAAGGCTCTCATTGCCCGCGACATTTTCGGTCCAGATGCGTTCTACCCTATCTACAACCGCGACGACAAAAACATTGAGGCTGCCCTGAAGGCATTCGACAACCACAAGGCTGTATTCCCGATAACTGCTGAGCAATGATTGACAAGAGCGAACTGCGACGTGCGTTGCGCCTGATGTGCCGGTGCTTCACTGCCGATGTGGCAGCAATTTCGGCTCGGGCTGTGATGGAGAAAGTGCAGGCACTGCCTTGCTTTGAGGTAGCCAGGCGCATAGTGCTCTACCATTCGCTGCCCGACGAGTTGCCAACCACTGAGATGCTGAATGAGTGGAGTGCAGATAAGTTGGTGCTTCTTCCGCGCGTGGTGGGTGATAAAATGGACATTGTAGCCTTCCATGCAGGCGAACTTGCCACAGGCTCATTCAACATTCAGGAACCTACGGGTAACGAAATCATCACCGATTTCGCCGCTACCGACGTGGCAATTATCCCAGGAGTGGCATTCGACAGGCATGGTAACCGCCTTGGTCGCGGCAAAGGCTACTACGACCGCTTTCTCAGCCACTTCCCCGGCATCAAGATAGGCATCTGTGCCGACTTTCGACTGGTTGATGCAATTCCCGCCGAAGCGCACGATGTGAAAATGGATTATGTAATCACACCTTCAACCACCATATTAAACAATGATTGTAACAAAAGACACTAAGCTGCACGATGTGGTGATTAATGAGCCTGCTATTATTGCAGTGCTAAGCCGCTTTGGCATCACCTTGGGAATTGGCGACAACACTGTGCGCCGCATCTGCGACGAACGAGGCATCAATGCCTCTTTCTTCGTAGCTACTCTTAATGCCTTCATCGATGATGAATACTCGGGAGACGATATTTTCCTTGCTCATAAAGAGGATTCCGAAGCCTTCTTGCGTCACACCGGTGCCTACTACACGCGCTTCTTAATTCCTAATGTGGAGCAACACTTCAATCTGCTCATTCGCCGCAACACTGCCGTAAACTCCAATCTCGAACTGATGCGTAACTTCTTCAGCGAGGTTAAAACCGACATTTTGGCAGCCGTGTCGGGTGAATTAACATTTGCATCCTGTAATGCTGTAGAAGAGAAATTAGACGACCTGATAAGTATGTTTGTTATTCATCTTTCGGGTAACTACGATGTCAATCTCTGTCAGGCGGTGCTCTTCGCCATTATAGGGCTGAAGAAGGACATCAACCTCTACAACCGCATCTGCAAAAGCTTCGAGTGATGGATAAGGTGAATATTGCCATAGTCACAGGCGACACACTCGCTTATCTGGGTGTAAAAAGGTTGCTTGAGGATATTCCTGCAGTGACAGTGTGCCACATTACCGATACTGCCGGCATAATCGACAGTAACGCCGACCGTTACGATGTGATAGTGGCTGATGCGGCTGTGTGTATGTCGCATCTGCACTTCTTCTTGCCACGCCGAAGCAAGACACTGGTTATCAGTGATGAGCCATTAGTGCAACCCGCCTTCGAATTTATCAATCGCACCGACAGCGCAACGCAACTGAGCGAGAAACTCATTGATTTTATCGATAAATTGCGCACCTCAGCTTCGCCACAGTCAGAGCTGAGTCAGCGCGAAATTGAAGTGCTAACGCTCGTGGCTTCGGGGAAAATCAACAAAGAAATTGCCGATGCCCTGCAGATTAGCATCAACACAGTGCTCACCCACCGCAAGAACATCAGCGCAAAATTAGGTATAAAAAGTGTGTCAGGTCTTAGCGTGTATGCTATGATGAATGGCTATCTGAAATAAGCGCTTCTATCTCTCTATAAATCTATATAGCAGCGAGTCGGGCTTGAGTTTTGATTGCAATTCGGGCGTAATGTCCATTTCGTTTCCAAACTGGCACCAGAAAGTTTGAGCCACCACAGGGTCGAGTTGCAGAGTGCGTGCATACAGTCGCTGCAATGAGTCGCAGCACAGCTTGTGGGCAAGCTCAAACTCGCGGTCGATGCTGTCGTTGATTTCACCCTTCTTCGCCATAGCCACATATTTTCTGTGCAAACTCTTGCAGCGATTAACCATACCCCACCGCTCGGCAAAAGCCTTGAAATATTCACTGTTTAACTGCTGCCCCACAACGTTCACATATCCATTGCCTATGCGAATGTCGATGTTGCCATTTTCAAGAATGAAGAAAGTGCAGTTGCTCAAAAAATTATTGTCGATGCGAACGAATGCAGTTGCATGAGTGTCGGTTTCACCCTTTATCGTGAAAGACCTGCTGCCATTTGCCATACTATGCTTCCCAAGAACGCGCACAGCACCATAATCAGTGCTATATTCATATACAGTGACACTATCGGCACTCACACCTGCATCGATAGTGCACGAAATGCTATACCCCTGGTGGTCATTCTTTCCACAGGAGGCTATGGTAATTGCTGTTATAGCTATTAATATCGTTGAAATCCCTTTCATGACTACAAAATTAATATAAAAATTGCAATTAGCCCAAATTATTTGCAAACAGTAAAGTCAGTTTTGGCAAAATGATAGAATTTGGCTGAAAAAATACTTTAGATGAAGAAAAATATCAAATATCTTTTGCTGAATGATAGAAAAGTAGTATATTTGCAAGCAAATTGAAAAGAACAAAACAAAATTTAATTACATTATGTGTGGAATAGTAGGAATATTTGGACAAAATGTAGGCACAAGTGCCATGCGACAGCATATATTGAAAATGTCGAAAAAAATACGCCATCGTGGTCCTGATTGGTCGGGTATCTATTGCGGTGAAAATGCGATAATGTCGCACGAAAGATTATCGATAGTAGATCCACAGTCGGGCGGACAGCCACTGAAAACGGCAGATGGCAAGGTGGTTCTCACTGTGAATGGCGAGATCTACAATCATCAGGACTTGCGCAAGGAATTTGAGGGAGAATATGAGTTCCAGACCGGTAGTGACTGTGAAGTGATTCTGCCTCTATATCTCAAATATGGCAATGATTTTCTTGAGAAACTAAGCGGAATATTTGCCTTTGCGCTCTACGACAGCGAACGCGACTATTTTATCATAGCACGCGACCCGATAGGTGTGATTCCGCTATATATAGGCTATGACACTGAAGGTCATCTTTATTTTGTGTCAGAGCTTAAAGCACTCGAAGGCACTTGTAACGCCATTGAGCCTTTCCTGCCCGGTCACTATATGGATAGTGACTGCGACGAACCGAAGCGATGGTATGTGCGTGATTGGGAGAGCTACAAGAATGTGGAGGACAACGTCACCGATATCGACGAGCTTCGCGAAGCTCTCGAGGCTGCTGTTCGCCGACAGCTTATGAGTGATGTTCCTTATGGTGTGCTTCTCTCAGGCGGACTCGATTCTTCAATCATTTCTGCTATTGCTGCCAAGTATGCAGCCCGAAGAGTTGAGACCGACGGAAAGCAGGAGGCCTGGTGGCCGCGTCTTCACTCTTTTGCAGTAGGACTGAAAGGAGCACCCGACTTGGTAGCTGCACGAAAGGTGGCAGAACACATAGGCACTGTGCATCACGAGATAAACTATACCGTGCAGGAAGGAATTGATGCCCTGCGTGATGTGATATATTACATTGAGACATACGATGTGACTACGGTGAGGGCATCTACCCCGATGTATCTGCTTGCGCGAGTGATAAAATCTATGGGTATAAAGATGGTGCTTTCAGGTGAAGGTGCCGACGAGATTTTTGGCGGCTATCTCTACTTCCATAAAGCACCGAATGCCAAGGCTTTCCATGAGGAGACGGTGCGAAAAATCAAGAAACTGCACCTCTACGACTGTCTGCGTGCCAATAAGTCGCTTTCGGCATGGGGTGTGGAAGGACGTGTGCCATTTCTCGACAAGGAATTTCTTGATGTGGCAATGCGCTTGAATCCAAAAGACAAGATGTCGCTCAACGGGCGTATGGAAAAATGGATTCTGCGCAAGGCATTTGAGGATATGATTCCTGAGAGTGTGGCATGGCGACAGAAAGAGCAATTCTCCGATGGCGTTGGTTACAGCTGGATTGACTCATTAAAGGCTCTTGCAGCATCGCAAGTGACCGATGAAATGATGAAGAATGCAAAGCACCGCTTCCCGGTGAATACGCCTATGAACAAAGAGGAATATTTCTATCGT